>Ga0154020_10001493_pt1 | contig 28759 bp, 27 predicted proteins | sample Klosneuvirus_201_FD_109709 | JGI IMG/M metagenome (GOLD analysis project Ga0154020, IMG submission 109709) | Active sludge microbial communities from wastewater, Klosterneuburg, Austria - Klosneuvirus_20160825_MG | ecosystem: Engineered > WWTP > Aerobic digester > Activated sludge | place...
AAACTCTGTTACATGAGGAATGTCTAGCTTATCCATTTCTTTTTTCATCATGTAGGAAGCAAAAGCTTCAAAGCCTGGTAAGCCTGCCACTACGGTTGGCATGCCCGGCATGAAAGCCGGATTACCAACCGTTGCTGTATGTAGATGATCCGCATTTTTCTTGGTGATTGCTTCCAGACCAAAAAATGTAAAAAACATCTTTGCTTGCATGCCTTCCATCAGCGCTCCATTGGCCATTACCAGTGCAGCGTATACATCTTCTAATTTTCCCTTAGAGCAAATGATTAATACCTTCTTTACTTTGCCCTTATTTTTATCAACCGGAACCTCAGCTACTTTAGTTGTCGGTCTTTCTAATATCTCTTGCATAACTTTTGTTTTAAGGTTAGTGAACTAAATACAACTGGCTGGCTTAGGTATACCTGCAATTTTACTTGAGATTTTTAGTGGGCCTCCGGGAAACAGTGCATAAAACTGTTTGATATCTACTAAACCAGAATTTCCAATCTTACGAATACTTAAGGCAGTTCCCTCTGCTTGTTTGGTACGAAGCCAATTCAAAACATCAAAATGCTTCTCCGTTAAATCAATACCCTCCTGACTAGCCATTGTACGAGCAAGCTCGGGTGTCCATTGATTCATGTCTTTCAAATACCCTTCGGTATTTACTTCTATTTGTGTTCCGTTGTAGGTTAGCGTTTCCATATAATTAGTTGGTTAGTTGGTTTAAATATTAATTTGTTTCAACAAGTTTTCCGGCCATCGACATATTCGTGCTGACTGGAAGTTTTTTTCCTGTTAAAAGCATATGCCAATACACCCACTTAAAAGCAAGTTTGCCGTAGTGATTTGCTCTTGTAACTTTTAACAAATCCATAGGCCCTACTTTGGCGAATGGAAATTTTCCGGGTAGAGGCTCCGTTTCGTAGTTAAAGTCAATGAGAGTAGCCTTTCCATAGCCGGTTTCAATAAAACAGTTTGAGTGACCATCAAAACTGGCAGCCATGGGCTCATTTATGATGTAGCTTAAGATATTTTCCGTTAAAATCTCCGCTTCAAAGTGAGCCACAGAACCTGCCTTGGAAGCCGGTACGTTAGTAGCATCACCGATCACAAACATGTTCTCGTGTTTTTTTGATTGTAGTGTATGCTTATCGGTAGGTATGAAATTCAATCCATCTTCATCACCAAGGTTACTGGCTTCAACCATGTCATCACCCTTATTTACAGGTACGGATACCAATAAATCGAAAGGAACTTCTTTATTGTCGTAGGATATTAAGACTTTTCGATCGTTGTCAACTTGCTGTAAATAAAAATCAGGTACTACATTAATCTTCTTTTCATCCAATAGTTTACTAAGCATAGCCGTGGCCTTAGGCTTCGTAAATGCTCCGGATAACGGTGTTACGTAGAATATCTCCACTTTATCACGAATCCCCTTTTCAGTAAAATAGGCATCGGCCAAAAAGGCAAATTCCAAAGGAGCTACCGGACACTTGATGAGCGTTTCGGCCAGGTTGATTACCAGTTTTCCGCCTTCCCATTTGTTTAATTTCTTAGCCAAACGAGTTGACCCCTCATAGGTGTAGAAATCAAAAATATCTTTGTACCAAAGTTTTCCTTTGAGTCCCTCTGTTTCTTCAGGAACAGGCACTGTACCTGTTGCAACAACCAGAATATCATAGCCAACAATTTTTCCGTTGGTAAGCAGGACCCGATTATTTTCAGGTTCAATTTTCTCAATATTCTGAACGATAAAATTCACACCCTTTGGCAGAAATTCACGTTTTGGACGAACTACTTCTTCCGGTTGATAAATACCGAAGGGTATAAACAAAAAACCAGGCTGGTAAAAATGATTTTCGTCCTTATCAATAATTGTAATTTCCCATAGACTTTTATTCAAGTTTCTGGAAAGCTTATTGGCCATCATGGTACCCGCTGTACCGGCTCCCAAAATCAGTAACTTTTTCATAACTCTTATTGGTTGATTGGTGAGATAAAAGTAGGCCCTGGCCGGTTACTACGTAATGATGATGCTCACCGACTATGATGACCTTTATCACATACTCCTTCCCTATATGTAACGCTGGTTACATATAGGGGCTAGAATTGACACTAAAGCGTGTTTTGCTTGATTTAGGGTATGAATTTATCAGCTTACGGCTGACCCTGGAGATACTTCTTTGTCTGGTGCCAGAAGTTTAAGATCACCATTCTTGTCTTCAGCCATTAAGATCATGCCTTGAGATTCGACACCCATAATTTTGCGGGGCGCGAGGTTTACCAAAATGGTAACTTGTTTACCTACCATTTCTTCAGGAGAAAAATGCTCGGCAATGCCGCTCATCACGGTGCGCGTGTCAATACCGGTATCTACTTGAAGTTTTAAAAGTTTTTTTGATTTCTCAACACGTTCAGCTGTTAAAACTTTTCCGATGCGGATATCCATTTTAGAAAAATCATCGAATGAGATTTCCGCTTTTGCGGGCGTAACAGGTTGACTTTCTAATTCCATAGCACGTTTTGAGTCTAAGAGTTTCTTGATTTGCTTTTCAATAACTACATCTTCAATTTTTTCAAACAATAAAGGTGCCTCCTTGATAGGAGCACCGGCCTTCAGCGCATTGGCATCGCCCGCTTGTTGCCAGGTAAGTGAATCTACACGTAGCAAACTTTTAAGTTTTTCTGAAGTGAAAGGTAAAAATGGTTCACCAACAATAGAAAGGGTAGCCGCTATTTGCAATGAGATATTTAAAATAGTGCCGACCCGATCTAAATCAGTCTTCGCTAACTTCCAGGGCTCAGTTTCAGCCAAATATTTATTTCCTATTCGAGCTAAGTCAATAAAGTTAGCTGTGGCCTCTCTAAAGCGAAACAATTCTATAGAAGCCGCAATCTTGCCCGGCATCTCCTTCAGGTCAGTCAATGCTTTTTTATCAAGCTCAGTAAGCTCTTTTTGAGGAGGAACTTTGCCTTCAAAATACTTTTGAGTGAGAACAACAGCCCGGTTAACAAAATTTCCAAAGATCGCTACCAGTTCATTGTTGTTCTTAGTCTGGAAATCTTTCCAGGTAAACTCACTGTCTTTAGCTTCGGGTAAATTCGTTAACAACGCATACCGAAGTACATCGGGTTTGTCCGGAAAATCTTCCAGATACTCATGCATTTCAATTGACCAGCCACGACTTGTGGACATCTTATCCCCCTCAAGATTCATGAACTCATTGGCCGGAACGTTATCAGGCACAATGTACTCACCGGTAGCATGAAGCATTACCGGAAAAATAATGCAATGAAAAACGATATTGTCTTTTCCAATAAAATGGATTAGCCGGGTATCTTCCGCTTGCCAATATTTTTTCCAATCATCTTTATTCGATTTACTTAAATCCTTACGGGGTGTTGCATATTTTAGTTTGCCAGAATGTACTTCATCAAACAAGGCCCGCGTAGCTGAGATATAACCGATGGGTGCATCAAACCATACATAAAGAACTTTCCCTTCGGCTTCGGGCAACGGAACTTTTATTCCCCATTCTAAATCGCGGGTCATTGCCCGGGGTTGTAACCCCGCTTCAATCCAGGATTTGCACTGACCATATACATTGGGCTTCCAATCCGCTTTATGATTTTTAAGAATCCAATCGCGTAGCCAGGGCTCATGCTTCTCAAGGGGCAAATACCAATGCTTAGTAAGTTTAAGCACAGGAGGCTTTCCACTTAGTGTTGATTTTGGATTAATTAACTCGCGCGGGCTTAAGGTAGAGCCGCACTTTTCGCATTGATCGCCATAGGCATTTGGATGAGTGCACTTTGGGCAAGTTCCTACTATGTAACGATCAGCCAAAAAAGCCTTAGCCTCCGCATCATAATATTGTTCCGAGGTTTCTTCTGTCAGCAACCCTTTGTTAAAAAGAGTAAGAAATATTTCCTGGGAGGTCTGATGGTGTATCAGCTCGCTGGTTCGATGATAAATATCAAAGGACATACCGAGCTTCTTAAAGCAATCGCGGATCAACGCGTCATATTTATCAACGATAGCTTGTGAGGTAGTCTTTTCTTTTAGGGCTTGATTGGGAATGGCTGTGCCGTGTTCATCACTTCCACAAACAAAAATTACATCCTTTTCACTTAGCCGCAAATATCGAACATATACATCGGAGGGAATATATGCCCCGGCCAGGTGGCCAATATGTTTTGGTCCATTGGCGTAGGGTAAAGCAGCGGTAACGGTATAACGATTAAATTTCTTTTCCGGCATTTGCAATTCAGATAATAAACTAACTACAAAGATGCTAAATGAGCCGGAAATCAGGAGGCATTAAGCTCTTTTGTTTTCAGAATTGCTCTTTGCTTCACTTGGCTCTTCCGCCTTTTGCCGCGCCAGCTGTGCTTCGCGTTCGCGTAGTGCTTTATCTTTCTTTCTAAGTTCCTCCAACTCACGTCTCTTTTCAAGAATCGGTGTCAGATCTGAAGGAAGAAAGACGAGGAAGGTTGAACCCCTTTCAGATGAATCGCGCAACACAATTTCTCCACCCAACCGCTGTGTCGACAATTTTGATAAATACAGTCCAATACCGCCTGTTTCAGATCGCTCAGAAGCTCGAACAAATAAATGAAAGATCTGATCTCTGTCAACCGAACTTACTCCAATACCATTGTCTTCAACTTGAATAGATATTTGTTTCGGACCTGATTTTCGAATCCTAATTTTTACAAAGGGAGAAATCCGATCAGAGGTATTATAAAATTTTATGGCATTTTCAATAAGATTTTCTAATATAACCTCAACCAGTTCACGGTCAGAAATCAGTTTCACAGAGGGACTAACATCATATTCAATCGAAAAATTAGAGGGCAGGGGTTGGCTGCGCTCTTTATTTATTACTCCTTCTATGATTGTTTTGAAATTTATTTCTACAGCGACAAGTTCAGCATGATTGATCTGGTTTACGAATAACAATCGCGTGAGAATAGAATTAAGCTTTCCCGCTGTAACATCTAGTCTGCGCATATAGTCAAGCGCTAAGTCATCTTTTACGTCAAGCATGGCTACGTTACAAACGCCCTTTAAGGTAACTAATGGCCCACGGATGTCATGCGAGGTTCGATAAATGAAATTGTCTAACTCTTCATTAACCTCTGTAAGTGACTCATTGGTAAGAAATAAATCGCGGGTTTTCTCCTGAACGCGATGATCTAACTCTTCGTTCGTTTTGGTCAGCTCCTTATTCTGTTCTTCGATAACCCGATTGGCCTCACTAAGGGCAGCATTGTGGCGATGTTGTTTTCGGTTAGCCCAAATAAGCACCGTTGCTAATAAAACAATCAGAATAGTAACTAAGACGATAAACAAATATTGCAGGCGCTGCCGCTGCAGTTGCTCATCCTTTAATTTAATATTTTCATTGATAAGTTTTATTGTTTTTAAATTTTCACGTTGTTCAAAATTAGTTTGAATGCTGGCTAAATTCTTTATCAGGTCACCGCTATAAATACTATCCTTTAGTTTGATATAGCGATTCTGAAATAAAGCCGCGTTTTCAAAATCATGGATCAAATTATAGGTCGTTGATAGCTCCTTAAAAATATCTATCTGCAATTCGATATACCTGAACCTTTGCGCAAGGTCATTTGCTTCTAATGAATACTCTACACTTTTTTTCAAATTATTTAAACTTCTCTCATTGCTCCCAAGATTATTTAAGTTTTCAATAACATACCGGGTATCATTTTGCTTTTCTGCATGCTCTAATGAGATTTTGAAAAAGGAACTCGCCCTTTCAAAATCCCCAGTACTATTATAAGCTCTTCCTAAACCAAAATTAGCTTGAATTATTACAGCGGGGGAACAATTCGGTTTGCATTTGCCAAGGGCTTCGTTAAAAGACTCAATGGCTTTAGCAGAATTACGTAGTGAAACATAACACAAACCAACGTTGTTTAATACTAGATCAATATCGCTTTGATCATTCAGCTCTCTTTTTATTGAGAGCGAATTCAAATAATATTCCAGGGCTTTTTCGTGATTCTTTAGTTTAAAATAAACCAGGCCGATATTATTTTGGGCTGTACCAATACTTCGCTGATCCCCCTCTGCTTCCCGTATCTCTAATGATTTGAAATGATAACTTAAGGAGGAATCGTATTTACCAATATACATATAAGCAATACCTGCGTTGTTGTAAAGATACCTAAGTACAACCTTTAGCTCGGGATGCCTTTCCTGATTGCGTTGAGCTATTCGAATAACTTTATTTAAAATTAATAAAGCTTCTTCGTTTCGCCCCAGGTCGTCTAACGAATATGCAATCATTCTCCCCGCTTTTACCATTAGGACTGAGTCACTCGAGGATTCCGCATAACTATAAGCTGCATTCGCATAGCCCAATGCTTCTTCAAAATTGGTCTGGTTGGTGGCTTGAAAGAGTGCTGTCAGTAAAGTAAACCTACTTGTATCCCGCGAGGTTTTTAAAAGCAATCGCAACGAATCAATCTTGGCCTGATCTTGTGATAGAAGAGGATTAGTGATAAATCCCAACAGAACACAGAGTGCAAAAGTTATGTACTTATTAAACTTAAGGTACGTAGGCAAGGAGTTTAAATTATTAGGTATAATTAGTATTCAAAGGAAGTACAAATTTGAACTACAATTTAACAGCAAACAAAACAATTAAAAATTAAAACCAGTTAAACTTTATGAAAAAATTAATCTACTCATTGATTCTCGTTGCTATCTCTTTCTCGGCCTTTACTTCATGTACCGAAGAAGAAGTAAAACCTCAAACTGACCAAGGTGGTAGCACAGGCGGAAACCCAATCAAAGAATAAACCTTCAAATCCTAAAATAAAAACTCCATGAAAAAATTCATCTATTCCCTAATTCTCGTTGCTATCTCTTTTTCTGCTTTTACTTCATGCACAGAAGAAGAAGTAAAACCTCAAACTGACCAAGGTGGTAGCTCAGGCGGAAACCCAATCAAAGAATAAACCTTCAAATCCTAAAATAAAAACTCCATGAAAAAATTCATCTATTCCCTAATTCTCGTTGCTATCTCTTTTTCTGCTTTTACTTCATGTACCGAAGAAGAAGTAAAACCTCAAACTGACCAAGGTGGTAGCACAGGCGGAAACCCAATCAAAGAATAAACAAAGTTGTTATTACACATCAATAAGATCATTATGAAAACAAAAACTATCATCTTTTTATGCGTTACTGTAGTAATTTTATCTACCGCATTTGCATTCACTAGTTCACCTTCTACCACTTTAGCTAAGGAAGAAACAACCTCATCGTCTTCCAGTAACAGTGGCGGTTTCGCGTTGAAGGAAAACGAAAAGTGGTAATATCAAGCGGTTTTAAGTCTTCACCCTAAAGGTAACCTGGCTTTAACCGCTATTCGTTTACGAAATAAGCCTATATGGAAAGTGGGTATTCTTTATCCATATTCTTCTTAAATCAGGTTTACATCGTAATAATTTCGTTGAATTAACATTTAGCCCGTGGAATCTTTGGAGGCCACACGTTTGCTAGAGTATTATTTTGTCTAAAAACGTCAAAATAATTCACATCCAAAGAAAATCTTACACCTTAATAGATCATACTTACACTCATTAGTGTATTTGGAGATCATAGGGTAGTCGAGCCTGACTTCCTTGATATTCCTTCAGCTTTTTAAGCTGTTCGTAAGTCTTAAAATGTTCGCCTAATTCATTTTTGAGCTGTCTTGATGCGGTGTTTTCCTCCATCTCCATAAGCCATTCTTGAATAAACGACTTTTGAACGGGGTAGTATTTCAACTTATAATCACTCGAAACACCAGCCTTGGCCGTAGCTATGTCAATCGCATCATTAAAGTTTCCTAAAACATCTACTAAGCCTCTTTCTTTTGCCTGCACTCCTGTCCAAACTCTACCTGAAGCAACTCGTCTTAATTCATCCGCGGTCATACCACGGCCATCCGCAGCCTTGGTTGTAAAGGATTCGTAGATATCTTCGGTCCTCTTTTGCCAGATTGATTTTTCAACAGCTGTTAAGGGTCTGGTAACTGACAGCCCACCAACATCACCCGTTTTAACCTCATCAAAAGTGATTCCCAATTTATTATCAAGGAAACTACTCAGATCAAAAATAACGCTGAACACACCAATTGAACCCGTAATGGTTGTTGGTTGTGCAACAATGGTGTCGCAAGCCATTGCTAAATAATAGCCTCCAGAAGCTGCATAATCCGACATCGATGCAATAACCGGTTTAACCTCCGTGGCAAGTTTAATCTCACGCCACATAACATCAGAGGCCAGCGCACTGCCGCCAGGTGAATTGATTCTAATGACAATTGCCTTTACTCTTTCATTAAGGCGTGCCTTTCTAATCTCTTCTGCAAACGTATCTGACCCAATCATTCCTTGCTGGGCCTTGCCGGGCATAATATCCCCATCCGCTACGATCACAGCAATCTCATTTTTTGAACTTGAGTAATTGGAATAGCTTTTCTTGTATTTGTTGTATTTAACAAAACTGATAGTTGATTTCTCATTCAGGCCTAACCGGTTGCGCAAATCGTTTTGTACCTGATCAAAATATACTAATGAATCCACCAGCCCTTGCGCCACTGCTGTCGTTGAATTCGTAATCAGCATTTTGTCGGAGATTTCCTTTACCTTATTCACCTCCATATTTCGGCTTTGCGCGATATCCCGAATCATAGAAATATTTATATCTGAAATTAATTCATTGAGCTGAAGTTTATTCGCTGCACTCATGTGGTCGAGCATGAATGGCTCAACAGCACTTTTAAAATCCCCTACCCGAAAGATTTGCGGTTTGATCTCAAGCTTATCGAATAATTTTTTGAAGAATGAAACCTCTACTGATAATCCATTAAACTCAAGATCACCTTCTGGATTTAAATAAACTTTATCAGCCGCGGAAACAACATAGTACGCAGACTCTGTATAAAACTCGCTATACGCAACAATCCATTTACCGGAACTTTTAAAATCCAGCAAGGCTTGTCGGATTTCACGCGCTACCCCAAAGCCGTTCATGAATACACTAAGATCCAAATAGATTCCCTTAATGTTCGGATCTTGTTTAGCCTGCTCAATTGATTTTTTTAAGGGCAATAATCCAATCGAGGAGACAGCGCCCGGTATCGGCAGCCCTTCAAAAGGGTCTTCGATATCGTTCTCCGTTATTGGACCATCCAACTTGAGATGTAGAACTGAGTTTTCTTTTATTACCGTTTGAGTATCTCCATTGGAGAGGCCCGAAACAAGGGCCATAACAAAGAAAACTGCCAATACGATCAACACGATAAATGCGAGTAATGAACCCAGGCAGGACGCCAGAAATGCTTTGAAGAAATTCATGAAAATAAAATTAGATGCAAAGTACTGAAAGGACATCCGGAAAGGAAATGACTTACTATCTTTCGCCTGTATGGAATTGAATCAGACCTTTCTGCTACTGGGCAGTAATTTGGGAGACCGAGCAAGTAACTTACAAAAAGCAATTGCGTTTATAGATCTACACATTGGAGTTGTTCTTAAAAAGTCATCAGTTTATGAAACTAAACCCTGGGGCAAATCTGATCAGCCTGATTTTTTAAACTTAGCCTTAATTATTAAATCACTCTTAAGCTCTGAACAAATTTTGAATCACGCTTTATTAATCGAACAGAAAATGGGGCGCAATCGAATAGAAAAGTGGGGTGCCCGACTCATTGATATTGATCTATTGTATGTTGGGAATGAAATTGTGAATACAGCAAATTTAACACTGCCCCATCCGGGTATTACGGGCAGACGTTTTGTTCTTGAGCCACTTGTCGAAATCGCTCCAGACTTTATTCACCCTACACTTAAGAAAACCCACACCAACTTATTAGGCATGTGTACTGACACACTGAAAGTGCGTAAACTTTAAAGGCTGGCTACTTCTACCTGGGGAGCAATTTTTTTTACCAAGCCTTGCAATACTTTACCCGGACCACACTCAATAAAGGTAGTTCCTCCGTCTTTCACCATGTTTTGGACAAGTTGTGTCCACCGCACTGGGGCAGTTAATTGATCAATTAAATTCTTCTTAATCACTTCAACATCCGTGGAGGGCAGCGCATTTACATTTTGATAAACCGGACAAATGGGACTATTGAATTGCGTGGCCGCAATAGCCGCAGCCAACTCCTCGCGGGCGGGCTCCATCAAAGGTGAGTGAAAGGCACCACCGACTTGCAAGGGTAAAGCACGTTTAGCACCGGCTGCCTTCATCTTTTCACAGGCTATTTCTATGCCCTTCATAGATCCAGAAATTACCAGTTGGCCTGGACAATTATAATTAGCCGCAACAACAATTTCATCTTCAATAGAAGCACAGATTTCCTCCACTTTTTGATCATCCAATCCCAGAATTGCTGCCATGGTTGAAGGATTTATTTCGCATGCTCGTTGCATAGCCAACGCTCGCTTGAAAACTAATTGAAGTGCATCTTCAAAATACAATGCCTTATTGGAGACCAGAGCCGAAAACTCGCCCAACGAATGTCCAGCTACCATTTCAGGATTAACTTCATTTTGGGTGATCGCTATAGCTACGGAATGAATGAATATGGCTGGCTGCGTAACCTTCGTTTGCTTCAATTCATCTGCGGTACCTGTAAACATAGTCTGACTGATCTTGAACCCCAGAATTTCATCAGCCTTATCAAATAAGACCCTGGCTTTTTGATTCGTCTCGTAAAGTTCTTTGCCCATTCCTGTAAACTGGGCTCCCTGACCTGGAAAAATAAAAGCCTTCATACGAATATTATATTAAAATAAATAATTCTCGATTTTACGCCCTGTGATGATAAGATCAAAATAATAAATAATAATCATCCAACAAATCGTGCTTTTAGTTCGGGTGTTGGAATCATGCATGCTTCTCTTTTACCAAACCATCGGTAACGATTCCGAGCTATATAATCATAAATGAGGTCGCGTAAAAACTTGGGAACAATTATAAATACATAGACTGCTGGCCATAAACCATTCAAGTTTCGGGCAATCTTGAGTGCAGCACTACTTTTCTGGAAGAGCCTCCCCTCTTCAATCAATAAAACACTTTCGGGGATAGTAAATGAAATGCCAAATTTATCCAATTGCGTTTTTCCAAAATCAGATTGTAAGGCAGCAAAATAAAAACGCGACTTGGGATCTCTCTTAATTATAAAGAGAACCGAGCTGTTACATAGATTACAGACACCATCAAAAAGAATTATCGGGCCACTATTACTTAACGGATCAGATGAACCCATCCTTTAATATTTTGCTTCTGTTTGGAAGGATCAACCGCTTCAAAAGTAACTTCAGCATTATAATAATAGATGGCACTCGAAAGTTCTTTGCTATTATTATCTCTACCATCCCAATCAATATAAATTGATCGTTCTCCTCCAGATTGATAACTGTACACTTCCTTTCCCCATCGATTGTAAACTTTAAAATCAACCGCTAATACAAATCGAGCGCACCGTTTTCTTAGATCATTTAAATCTTGCCCACAGGGTGTTTGACCATCTTCACCAACCTGATTGGAGACACGATCGCTAAAAGCGCTGAATAAGTCATTGCATTTATCATCGTTCGGAGTAAATACATTGGGAAGTTCATAATAGGGACAGTTGTCAAAACAATAACTCTCACTAAGATCACTTTCATTACCTGCGCGGTCAACCGCAGAAATTTTATAGCACGCTGCAAACGAAGGCAAATTAGAATCAACAAAAAACGTATCGGCTACCATAGCGATTTCTGAAAATTCACTTTCAGTCGTAGTTGCTTTATAGATGCGATATTTCTGAATATCATCCCGACATTTTTGATCAGCAGGTCTATTCCAGGTAAGCACATTGCTATATACATTCACTCCGCACGAAGCTGTTTGAATATACTCTTCGCAATCCCTGGCTTCGATCGTAAAAGTTGGCATACACGGTGCTTCATCATCGTTGGGCTGCGCACAAATTATTTGTGAAAAATTAATCAAAGGTTCTACAATCCTAGGATTTCCATAAGCGCCCCTTGTCATCACCCGATAACAGTAAAGATCCGTATCAACGAGTGGTTTATTTTGGTATTGACCTGAATCGATATAGTTAAATTGAAATTGATTTACATCCACACTATCTATCAGCACAAGATCTCCTTCCGTAGAATTAGCTGAGCCCCGAAAGATTAAATGCCGCGGATAATCTTGCGTAATGTTTGACCACGAAACATCGGCATTCCACGATAATGCAATCTGTAAAAACTGAGGACTTGTTTCTAAACGCACGGTGGAGGCGGTTGGAGAAACCCCAACCTTGGTGCCATCGCTGGCATAGGCGGTTACCCGATAATTAAATACCGTCTCCAAAGTGTTAATCCCTGTATCAACCCATACTGTATCGGGTCTTTTACCGGGAAACGCAGCGGTAAGTTTTAAATCACCAGAAAAACCTTCGGCTCGCTGAACTTCATACGTATATGGTGGTGGAAATTGTCCCGGATCTGCGTCAAAGGGTGGCCTCCAACGAACCGTTACCTGACCATCCGTGCGATCTGTAATGTCTATAGTTACATTCGTTACAACGGGGGCGTCAGCCAAAATTGGCGGCAGGCAAACTTCTTGAGACACATAGCTTTCTCCGCCACCAGGCTGAGGGAATATGGCCACAAGTCTATAACAATATTGAGCACCAACAGATAAGCCCCGTCCTCCATTATTATCTGTAAACGCTGTTGTACCTATGGGCACAACATTTATCAATGAGTACCCAAGAAAATCAGGCATTCCGGTAACACACTCGGGCGGAGTAAAAACATATTGATCAACTCTGCGCCAGATCTGCATCTGTGATGCGTTATTCTTGCAGGCATAATCATCCCAGGCAAGAATTGCTGAACGAGTACCCAGATCAACTTGTGGAGATTGCCATACCGGGGCCGGACCTACAACCTTAACATTCCAGGTTTTAAACTGCACGAGCGATGGGCCGTTACCTGACTTGTCGGTAATTTTGAAAACTACCTGATAGGGTTGATCCTGAATATGACTACAGGTAGTTTGCCATGAAAAGGTAAGTTTCGCATCTACTCCAGGGCCTGTCTTTTGAAATACCGGTGGCCTTGGACTAAAGTTAGCGGGTGATGGATTGATACTAAAAATTTCAGAAAATGCCTCCAGTTTTACACTATCATAATCCGGATCTGTTCCAAACACATCAATGTTTATCAATTCACCAGCCTCCACGCATATGTCGGGCGGAACCGCTAGTTCCGGTCGTTGATTTAAACAATCTTCAATGATTATTTGCATATCGCGAACAACGTACCCGAGTTGAATCCAAATGCCGTTAACCTTACGCCATTCTTTAATTAGAAATGCAATATTATATTCTCCGGGGGCACCGGGGGCATCCCAAAGTAATGTCCCTGTTTTGTCAATCGAAAATGACGGTGATCCACTACCCGCCTCGTTGGACGTGCCGTAATTAAGACCTATAGCATCGTAGAACTTTTTAGCGTTCGGATCGAGGTATCCAAATACGTTTGCATCCTTTTCTCTTTTAGGAATGGTAAGTTCAAAAGATAGACTATCTCCGTCAGGATCGAATGCTCCTGGATTATGATAGAAAGCAGCTCCGGTACAACCTTTGTCAATCGGTGGCACGAGAAGTCGTGGTGTGTTGCTGCATCCCAAAAAAGGATCAATAATGATTTGGGTTTCAACATAGAACCTGGTATCCACTGAATTGGTCATATTAAGGATACCTGCATTTCGATTTGCCTCTAAGTAGCTTATCGTGTATTTACCAGGCCCACCAAATGTGTGCTCAACCGTGTAGGAAACTGTTCCAACCTCCGGGCCTAAATCAGGCCGTAGTGTATTGTCTATAGAAGGGGTAACTATCGGATCGCTTCCATCGCCAAAATTAAGTTCGCCATCACCAAACTTTATGGGCGACCCGGTATCTGTATAAACAGTAATCGTAATTCTGAAAGTTAGGCTTGTGCAACTAACACGCTGCATGGTAATTTCCCCCGCCCTTAAATGAGTTGCGTTCACATTTACAAAAGCAGTAAGAATTAGTAGCAACGCACCAACCCATCTCCAACCTCCTGTATTCAATCTTTTGTTCATACTTCTTTACTACGGAATCTCAACAATTATAAATAGGATTATGTTACAAGTAACGACAAATAGTCTGCCTGTAAAAGCCTTTTTTGAGAGATAAACGCTCCGCGCTGCGAAATATTTGCTTTGAAAATAACTATTCATATAGCCGGAGCCATTGACAATGTAAATTATTCTAAATTTAACCGTTAAGCAATCATGAGAGTAATCAAAGAAATCCCTTACGCTAACTTCAAAATCACTATTTTTCAATGGAATGGGAAGTACCTGATAAAAATTGAGTCAGGATTATTGGAGCAAACTTTTAAAATAAATGAATTGGATACTACTTCCGAGGGTGATGTTATTGATTTGCTTGACGAGCCCTTTTTGGAGGAAGCATTGAATCGCTTTCTTGAAATGTCAAAAAGTTTGAACAAATCCTTTGAAAGACACTTGTAATGATTTTTTGCGTTTAACCTCGCACCGCTTAACTTTGATCCCCCGCTTTGGCTTAGATCTGGAAGATGGAAATACTGGAAGAAAAGAAAAATAAGAACAGACCGTACAAACCCATTCTCGATGGTATACCGGACTGGCCTGTCTATCGACTAAGCAAGAACCGAAAGGAATTTGTTGAAGAAGTGGCGCAGAAGACTATTGAACGGATTAAGCAACTTAGGCCGACCCGTAAGCAACTAATTGATGAGTTGGAAGCAACTGCCTACCGTGAGCAAAATCGTATTAAGAGAAACAGATGGCGGGTAGACCCAAAAGATGATTCAAGATTTTGGTCTCAGGTTAAAAATGAATTGGTAGAACTAAGCGCAAAGACGCCTGAAGAGTCTAAGCCTATTGAAGAAGAAATCCTTCATAAAATTGTATTACGCTATGTAAATGAAATTGCCGGTAGTTTCAAACCAAACTCTTATCGGGTAACCCGCGAAGTAGTAAAATTCTGGTTTCAGCGCTTGCTCAATGGTGCCCGTGTAAAAAAATTCGGTGCGTTTTTCCGAAGTCAATACACCTTACGGGATAAAATTCAAATTGTTGGTAAGGTGAAGATGCTGCGTAAACTGGCAACGCAGGGAACGGTGGTGATGGTGCCTACCCACTTTAGTAATTTGGATTCTATTTTGATTGGATGGGTGATTCATTCGTGCGGTTTACCGGCCTTCATTTATGGGGCTGGTTTAAATCTCTTCAACATAAAAATATTTGCCTACTTTATGAACAGCCTGGGAGCTTATAAGGTTGATCGCAGAAAAAAGAACCTTCCCTACCTGGAAGCGCTAAAAATGTATTCTAATCAGGCCATCCAAAAGGGAGCCCATAGCTTGTTTTTTCCAGGCGGAACACGGTCGCGATCAGGCTTGCTTGAAAAACAACTGAAGTTAGGCTTATTGAGTACAGCTATTGAGGCCCAGCGAAATCTGTATCAGGAAAACCCTGGCGAAAAGGTGCGTAAAATTTTTATTGTCCCGGTTACCCTTAATTATAATTTCGTGCTTGAAGCACCCGATCTTGTTGAAGATTATCTTCATGTAAAAGGGAAGGATAAATACTTCCCGGAACAAGATAAATATGGTAGCGTTCAATTGCTCCGCTTCCTATTTAAGTTCTTCACCAAAGGCTCTAATATTTCCGTCTCTATTGGCCCAGGGCTTGATGTTATTGGAAACTATGTAGACGAAGAAGGTAACAGCCTCGACTCTCATGGTAGGATTATTGACACCCGAGATTACTTCGTGTCTAACAGTAGCATAACGGATGACAAACAGCGCGAAGATGAATACACACGCATGCTCAGTCAGCGGATTGTGTCTGAATATCATCGCATTAACCGGGTATTTAGCAGTCACCTGGCCGCTTTTGTTGCCTTTGAAATGTGGCAAAAGAAGTTTCCGAAGTTGGATCTATTTAGCCTGTTGCGGTTGCCGGAAGAGGATCTTGAAATTGAGTATGCTGAATTCAGAGAAACCTTTAAACGGGTTCGTAAAAAAATTTACGAACTCAAAGACGATGGCAAAGTGTATCATGCTACGCACCTGAAAGGCAAAGTCGATGGCGTAATAAAACTAGGTATCGAAAATGTAGGAATCTTTCATCTCAACCGGCCCTTGTTACTAAACAAGAAAGGGAATATCATTACGAAAGACCTTACCGTACTATTCTACTACCATAATCGACTGGTTGGCTATGACCTCGAACAGTACATCTGAAAAACCTGTTGGGGTAATAGGCGCAGGTAATTTCGGAACAGTCATTGCCAATATTCTGGCCTTACAACGAAAGGTACTTCTCTATGCACGCAATGAACAGGCCGTTACCCACATGCGAGAGGCAAAAGAAAACAGAGGGTATCCGCTTCATCAAAATATTGAGCCCACACACGACCTTGCTTACTTAGCCTCGCAGTGCGATGTAATATTTCCCATGGTGCCATCAGCACATTTTCGCGCCATGATGAAACAACTTTCCCCCTATTTGCATCCTTACCACATACTTATACACGGAACCAAAGGATTTGACATAACGCTTCCTGCAGGCGAGACCATCGAGAGCATTCCCAAATTAACACGCACACAGGTAAAAACGATGAGCGAAGTGATTCAGGAAGAAAGCGTGGTTGTAAGGGTGGGCTGTCTGGCTGGACCAAACCTTGCCAAAGAATTAGCACAACGTCAGCCGGGTGCAACGGTAGTTGCCAGTCATTTCAATGAAGTGATACAGCTTGGTAAACGCTTGCTGCGTAATGATCGCTTTCAGGTTTATGAAAATAATGACATTGTTGGTGTTGAAATAGCGGGTGTATTAAAGAATATAATCGCCATTGCTTCCGGGGCTCTTAGTGGACTTGGCTATGGAGAAAACGCAAAAGGATTACTTATAAGTCGTGGTGCCGTAGAAATGGTCTATCTGGGGCGGGCGCTCGGTGGAGACCTAAAAGCGTTCCTGGGTGTTGCGGGTATTGGTGATCTCGTAACAACCTGCAATAGCCCCATGAGTAGAAATTTTACAGTAGGTTACCGATTGGCTAAAGGAGAAAAACTTGCTGCCATTTTAAGTGATATGTCTGAAGTAGCAGAAGGGATTAATACCGTTCGCATTGCTAAGAAGTGCGCAGATCATTATAAAGTGCGCGCCTTAATTACCGATCGCTTATATAAAGTATTATTTGAAGGGATGACGGTGGAGGTCGCATTAGATTTTTTAATGCGCTATCCACTTAATGTGGATATCGATTTTATTTGATATTCAAATTATCCGAGAGCAATTCGAATCTTTTCCGCTATTGATTTCATTACCTCGGCAGAAAGCGAAAGTTTTGGTTTAGTAAAATTAATATCGCCCATGGTATTCATTGGCACCAAATGGATATGGGTATGGGGTACCTCAAGTCCTATTACGGCAACACCAATACGCTTGCACGGCACTACTTGCTTTATCGCAATCGCAACTCTTTTAGCAAACACCGTCATATCAGCCAGCGTGGTATCATCAAAGTCAAAGATGTAATCAATTTCCTTTTTAGGTACAATCAACGTGTGTCCTTCTACAAGTGGCATAACATCCAAAAATGCAATAAACCTATCATCCTCCGCCACAATGTGTCCTGGAATTTCTCGATTAATAATTTTAGTAAAGATGGATGGCATACGGGTTGTGGTTCGTATTAAACTCCAATATCAAGAATTTCAAACTCAATTTCTCCAGCCGGAGTTTTTATTACGGCCAGATCTCCTTTTTTCTTTCCCAACAATCCCTTACCTATTGGTGATTGTGTAGAAATTTTTCCTGCTTTTAGATCAGCCTCTTCTTCAGAAACTAACATGTAGGTCATAGTGGCCTTATTCTTTTTATTCTTAATAGTCACTTTAGAAAGTATAGAAACAGAGGAAGTGTCAATCTTAGTTTCATCTAATAAACGTGCTCCGCTTAACAGATTTTCCAATTGAGCTATCTTAGCTTCGAGGTGTCCTTGAGCATCTTTGGCTGCATCATATTCTGCATTTTCACTCAAGTCGCCTTTATCACGTGCCTCGGCTATTTGCTTGGCAATATTACTACGCCCCTTACTTTTTAGGGTTGATAATTCACTTGTAATTTTCTCTAACCCTTCCTTAGTATAATATGAAATCTTCTGGCTCATAATCCAATATTAAAAGTATTTTTTTTGTCCTATCACACACCACGTTCACGCTTAAACAAAAAGAAACAACGGCTTCGGGGCACGAAGCCGTTGTTAAAACATAACTCAAAATTAATTTTTTAATTTACGATTTCAAAATCAGGCACCCACCAACTCGGGTAAGTTAGTTTTTATTTGATCTAAAATTTCGTCATCAAATTTAGCCAGGTATAATGTTTTTGCTTTTGTTAGTTGTTCTAAGGTAAGACCCTTGGCACCTCGCAAATCTGCTTTATACAGACTTGCATTTTCAAAATCGGCACCCATTAAGTAACTACCCGTCAAATTAGCCTCCATCAAAAAAGCATTCTTAAAGTTAGTCTTTATCAAAAAAGCATTCTCAAACTGAGATTTAATTAAAAAAGCATCTTTGAAATTTGCACCACTGGCATAGGCCCCTTTTAATATAGCTTGATTCAAATTTGAATTTTCGAAATTAGTTTGATTAAGTCGAGTATTCTCCAGGTTGGTTTCAATCAGCGAAGAGTTTGAAAAATTGGCTGAATTGAGGTTTGATGCTTTCAGATTGACATAATTCAAATTAGTACGTGCCAGATAACAATTAACAAGGTTAATCTCATGAATTTTGTGTCGATTTAAGCGTTTAATATTACCCACCGTTCGAAAGGCAGCTTCATCAGACTCCCACAATCGAAAATCGTCAATCTCATCCTTATAATATCGAATGCGTTGTCTGGTTTCTCCATTTTGGTTTAGCCAAAAAAGTAAAATACCGATTATGGCTATATCAAAGATCATTCCGTGAGCCTCTATCAAAATTTGAGACCAGAAACTTTCAAAATCTCGGATGTAATATTTTAGGCTTAAACTTATTACAAGCACCGAAACTCCGGCTAAAACCAGCGAAGCGGTTAGCAATGGTTTTTCAATGATGATATTGAATTGTTCTTGAAATTTTGCCTTAATTCTATTCACAGCAGACATACATGCAGGCAAAGCGCCTCAAAACAAATAATATATAACAATAGATGTATCTGATACAATTTCAAATAAAACGAAAAAAGCAGAATTGAACACGATAAAATAACTTCAGATTAACCAAGTTCATTACTTCTGTACATTAGCCACCTATTTAATTGAAACTTACAAAAGCAGATGTATGGTTAAAAAATAAATCGCCAAACCAAGCAAGTCGTTGGTCGTTGTAATAAACGGACCTGATGCCAGGGCTGGATTAAAACCCATCTTATTAAGAATAAGCGGTGTAACGGTTCCTATAAATGAAGCAAAAACGACAACAAAGAAAAGCGCAAGTGACACAACTATATTTAATGCCTCGTGCCCAAAAACAACCCAGGTAATTCCAAAGACAACTAGCGAAAGAAATAATCCATTAAGCAGTGCTACGCTGAATACCTTTAATAGTCGTTTCCAAAGACCCTCGTCAACAAAGCCTGGGCTTGCCAAACTTTGAACCACTAAGGAGGAAGATTGAATACCTACATTACCTCCGGTTGCTTGAATAAGAGGGATAAAAAATGCTATAGCTGTAATCTTGGCAATTTCTAACTCAAAAAAACCCATAAAGCGAGCACTTACCATCCCACCTAAAATACCAATAAACAACCAAGGCAAACGTGCCCTTGTATTTCTCCAGATACTATCATCCTCCTCAACATCCTCCGTTATACCCGACATAAGTTGTCGTTCTTCTTCCGCCTGCTCAGTAATCACATCTACTACATCATCAATAGTAATGCGACCAACCAATTGACCTTGTACGTTAACCACAGGCACCGATTCCAAATCGTATTTACTCATGATCTCCGCTACTTCTCTATCCTCCATATAGGTTTCTACTACCTCTACATCGTCATCTAATATGTCCTTAACCAGCGTGCGTGGGTCTGATAGAATAAGTTGCTGTAAAGACACACGGCCTAATAGCTTATCAGTGCTATCCACAACATACACAGCATAAAACTTAGTTACATGCTCTGCTTGTTTGCGGATCTCCTCAACACATTGCACAACCGTCCAGTGATCAAGGGCTTTGATCAACTCTTTGGCCATCAATCCACCGGCCACATTTTCATCATACCGCAACAAATCAATAACTTGCGATTTGAGTTCAGCATCCAGGCGCGCTATAATTTCTTCGCTGGACTTTATAGGCAGCTCATTTAAAATATCAGCGGCATCATCCGAATCAAGTTGGTTAACAACTTCGGTTATCTCTTCCGTTGTATAGTGACTTAAAAATGTTTTTCGGGTATCGGAATCAAGGTCATTAATAATCCTTGATCGGATTTCAACCGTCAGCAAATCCAATACGAACTTCGATTCTTCACCACTGAATTCGTACAGTAGGGCCGTAATGTCAGCTGGATTCACTTCCTCCAGACTTTGACGAATGAAGGCATCATCGCGTTCATTCAGGGCATCCTGAAAGCGATCTCTGAATTCCTTATTTAATTCAAATTCAATTGGCTTCACGAAAAGCTTCTAATTGTTTTGTTAGAAAGACAAACTGTTCAACCTCTAATTGTTCGGCACGTTTATCCAAAAGTGGATGGCTTATTAGAGAGGCAGGCAAATTTAAAACTTTCAATGCGTTGCGCAAGGTCTTACGTCTATTTTGAAATGCTTGCTTAACCACTACTTTGAAAAGCACTTCGTCACAATCCAACCTCTCTCTATTGTTACGGGTTAGTCTGATTACCGCAGACATTACCTTCGGTGGTGGAAAGAAAACTCCGGGTGGAACCTTAAATAAATATTCGATATCGTAATACGCTTGCAATAAGACGCTAAGAATGCCATACGTCTTACTACCCGGTTTCTCAGCGATCCGATCAGCGACCTCCTTTTGCAGCATGCACACCACCTGTTTTACTTGAGACCGGTGTTCCAATACTTTAAAAAAAATCTGAGAGGAGATATTATAGGGAAAATTACCAATGATATGCAGATCGGCAGTAAATAGCACTTTGAGATCAAGCTTTAAAAAATCGCCCTCAATAATATTATTCGCTAGACCCGCGTAGTGCTCTTTAAGATAAGCGATAGATTCGCGATCAATCTCTACTAAAGTCAACTCCACCAAATCCTTCTTTTGTAAAAATTGAGTGAGCACGCCTGTACCTGGGCCAATCTCTATTACTGTATTTCTTTCTGAAGAAAGTTGAAGCGCCTCTACAATCCGTAGCGCAATGGTCTGATCCTTCAAAAAATGTTGTCCGAGATGTTTTTTAGGACGCACCATAGTAAAGAAGTATTTGGATCAACCGAGTTAGCACAAAATTTCACCAAACTACAAAGTATAAAATCAAAACAAGAAAATTACACTAAATTGCGTGTGACCTTAACTCAAATTATAATTCATGATGCAAACTCATCCTTCAGATAAACCACGTATTGGGATAACCTTAGGCGACCTAAATGGCATTGGTCCGGAAGTAGTTATTAAAGCATTAGCCGATCATCGACTTCATAATCTCATGACACCCGTTATTTACGGTTCTACCAAAGCGCTTTCTTTTTACAGAAAACTAATGAACCTCGAAGAATTCAATTATAACGTGGTTAAAACAAAAGGTCAATTTTTCCCGAAAGCAATCAATGTAGTTAATTGCTGGGAGGATATGATTGAAATTAACCCAGGTCAACCTTCACGTCAAACCGCTAAAGCGGCCTTACTCTCATTAAAGAAAGCAGTAGAAGAAGTTAAAGAAGGTTTAATTGACGGATTTGTTACCGGACCCATTGATAAAAATACGATTCATGGCGAAGAGTTTCCATTCCAGGGACACACCGAATATCTGACGCAAGAGTTTAACGCAGGTGAAAGTCTTATGCTTATGGTGGGCCAGGATCTTAAGGTGGGATTGGTCACTGAACACATCCCGGTTAAAGAAATCTCATCCTTTATTACCCGAGAGCGTGTGGAACTTAAAATACGATTGTTGGAACTGACTTTGAAAAAAGATTTCTTGATCAGTAAACCAAAAATTGCAGTGCTGGGCTTAAATCCGCATGCCGGAGATGAAGGACTCTTAGGCAATGAAGAAAATGAAGTGATAAAGCCTGTTATTCAAGATCTTAAGACAAAAGGAAAATTAATATTTGGCCCTTTTCCAGCCGATGGTTTTTTTGCTTCTGGCCAACATTCAAAATATGATGGCATTATTGCTATGTATCACGATCAAGGCCTTGTTGCATTTAAAACGCTGTCATTCGAATCTGGCATCAATTACACGGCAGGATTGCCCCATGTACGCACCTCGCCTGATCATGGAACAGCTTATAATCTTGCCGGAAAAAATATTGCCAGCGAAAGTTCGATGCGCCAGGCTATGTATGTTGCCTGTGAAATAATCAAGAATAGGAGATCACAATTAGTAGAAAATTAAGGAACCTTACATGGTATTTTAACCTTTTAGCATCTTTAACCGGTTAAAAAAGCAATTAATGTTAGATTTGAATCCCACAGCGGAATGAAATGGATATTGTTACCAAAAAAAAGCTAAACATTCTTATACAATTAGCCGAAGCGGATAAACATTTCGCAAAAGCTGAACGAGAGATGATTCTTAAGATCGCGCAAGACCGAAAGTTTCCTGAAGAAGAAGTGAACCAGTTAATTCGCAATCCTGAGCCTATTGATTCACTAGGTGCCCTTTCAAACGACCAGAAATTCGATTATTTAATGGATTGTATTGAACTGATTTTTGTCGATCAAAAGGTTTTTGAAAGTGAGGTCATTTTTACCAAGAGCATTGCTATAAAATTGGGTTTCAAAAAGAATGTAGTTGATTTTTTAATTGAAAATTTGACCAAAAAGTCTGGTTCAGAATTAAAAACTGTTGCGTTTACCGAGTATTGGTAAATAAATGCCCTTTTTTAAGGATAAATTCACATCTATCTTAAAATTCCCCAAGACAAAAGGCATAAATCCAATAAATACTGATAAATTTGCCCGCTCATTTTAAAACCCTTTGGGTTGAAAGAATTTAGCATCAATATCATCGGGCTCAGCAAAAAGGCCCATATTTTCGATTTTAAGCTAGCAGATAGCTTTTTTGAAAAGTATGGGAAAGAGGTGATTTCGGGTGGTGATTTTGATGTGCGGATTGTTTTAGACAAAAGGGAAACGTTCATTGAGATTGATTTCAAGATTTCTGGCAAAGCTCACTTGGTGTGCGATCGCTCGTTAGAGCCTTTCAATTTTCCGATTGAAGAAACCAGAAAAATTGTATTCAAATATGGTGATGAAGCCAAAGAAGTTAGTGACGAAATCGTAATCATTACCCATGATCAGGATAGTATTGATATCGGGCAGTTTGTATACGAATTCGTTGCCTTGGCAATTCCAATAAAAAAAATTCATCCGAAATTTCAGGATGAACCAGACAATGAAGATGAGCAGGGGGTGCAAATTATTTATAGCACCTCAGATGATAACGAAGTAAAAGAGAACATAGACCCACGGTGGGAAAAATTGAAAAAGTTAAAATAAATTAAGAATAGGTTATGCCAAATCCAAAACGAAAAACCTCGAAAACCCGCAGAGATAAAAGAAGAACCCATTATAAGGCGACTGCCAAACAAATGGCGGTGTGTCCTACAACGGGAGAAAACCACTTGCCCCATCGTGCCTTCTGGCATGAAGGAAAGTTATTTTACAAAGGCAATGTGGTGATGGAGAAGGAGGTACTGGCTTAATACGCCATGATCGTATCCTTAAAGTTTAAGAGTAATTTTTGCTTTGGCTGTCAGCACGACAAACAAAGTAGCTAACGTACTTACAATTGAAGCCCGATTGAAATTTCAATCGGGCATTGTTTTTTTAGCACAAGGCGAGACAAACTGCCATTATTTAGTATGAATAAAATAAAAGCCGCGATTACAGGTGTAGGAGGCTACGTTCCCGACTACATTCTTACAAACAAGGAACTTGAATCAATGGTAGAAACCAACGATGAGTGGATTACCTCGAGAACCGGTATTAAAGAAAGGAGAATTTTAAAAGGTGAAAACCAGGGGGTTAGTACCATGGGCATTGCAGCAGTTAAAGACATGCTTGCCAAAACTAAAATTGATCCGAAAGAAATAGACCTGGTAATTTTTGCTACGGTTACTCCGGATATGACTTTTCCGGCTACTGCTAATATTGTTGCCACTTCGATTGGTGCTACCAATGCCTTTAGTTTTGATATGGGCGCAGCTTGCTCCGGCTTTATTTACGCCTTGGCCACAGGTGCAAGTTTCATTCAATCGGGTGTGTATAAAAAAGTTGTTGTCATTGGTGGCGATAAAATGTCGGCCATTGTTGATTATACAGATCGTACCACCTGCATCATATTTGGAGATGGCGCTGGTTGTGTTTTATTGGAACCTACTACAGAAGATGTGGGGATTATGGATTGGATTTTGAAAAGCGATGGCGGTGGCGAATCCTATCTACATATGAAAGCAGGCGGTAGCCGTATGCCAGCTAGTACACAAACCTTGGATGCACGACAACATTTTGTTTATCAGGAAGGGGCCGCTGTCTATAAATTTGCAGTCACCAATATGGCCGAAGTAGCCGCACAAGTTGCCGAAAGAAATAACCTCACACCAAAAACAATTGATTGGCTTTTACCACATCAGGCCAATAAGCGTATTATTGATGCCACGGCAAGTCGTGTAGGAATTAGTGAAGAAAAAGTACTTATGAACATTGAGCGGTATGGAAATACCACCGCAGGTACTATTCCGCTTTTGTTGTGGGATTTTGAAAAGAAATTAAAGAAAGGAGATAACCTGTTAATGGCTGCCTTTGGTGGCGGATTTACCTGGGGTTCCGTTTATGTAAAGTGGGCCTACAATAGCTAACGCCAACTTACCGCTCGTATTTAGAAAATTGTAATTAATCAATTCATTTGTAAATTAAAGTCTGATTTTTTTATGGCAACAGTTTCTGACCTCAGTAAAGGCAACTATATCCGGTACAATGGTGAAGTCGTTCAAATCGAAGAACTTCAACATCGCACACCCGGCAACTTACGTGCTTTCTACCAGGTAAAAATGAGAAGTGTAAGAACAGGTAAAATCGTAGAGAATCGTTTTCGCCCTGGTGATTCGGTGGATCAACTTCGGGTAGAAACGAAAGAGTATCAATATCTTTATCAGGATGGCGAAAGTTTGGTGTGTATGGACAACATAACTTTTGAGCAAGTCTATCTAGATAAGGTATTGCTGGGCGACTCGGTAAAGTATATTAAAGAAGGAGTAACTATTCTAATCGCATTTGAAAATGGTACCTCCCCTATTACTGCGGAACCACCTTCTCATGTTGTTGTAAATGTCACTTACACAGAACCCGGTATGCAAGGCGATACCGCAACCCGTACACTTAAGGCAGCTACTATTGACACGGGTGCCGAAATTCGGGTACCTTTATTTGTTAACACGGGTGACAATATTAAAATTAAAACCGATACGGGCGAGTACGTAGAACGAGTTAAATAAAGATCATGGCAACAAAAAAAAGTATCCCTTCAAAATCACCCAGCACGAATGGGTCATCTGAAACAAAAAAACAAAGTGAAATGAAAACTTCTGAAATTAGAGACCTCATCGACTTTATTGCTCAATCGGGCCTTAACGAAGTAGATATTGAAACCAAAGAACTTAAGATCCATGTTAAGCGTGAACCGGATCAGAAGGTAATGAAATCTTCTTCTCCAACACATATAATGGCTGCCCCGGTTGCAGCAACCCAAGCGATTCAAGCACCGGCAGCTGCCACAAAAGTTGATAAGCCAGCAGCAACTAAAACAACCGTGGAGATTAAATCGCCCATGATTGGTACATTTTATCGATCGCCTAATCCTGATTCACCGCCCCTTATTTCGGTAGGTGATAAAGTGACTAAAGGCCAAACCGTATGTATTATTGAAGCTATGAAGCTCTTCAATGAAATCGAATCTGAAGTATCGGGAACGATTGTAAAGGCGATGGTTGAAAACTCATCACCGGTAGAGTACGATCAGGTTCTTTTTGTTGTTGAGCCTGATTAACCTTTCGAAATTCAAGAATCAAAACTCAAATCTTCAAAAGAGAGTTTTTATATCTTGAATTTTAAATTTTAACCTTGAATTAATTTCTATGTTTAAGAAAATACTGATTGCTAACCGTGGTGAAATCGCGTTGCGTGTTATCCGGACCTGCAAAGAAATGGATATAAAAACGGTAGCGGTTTATTCTACAGCCGATCGCGAAAGCCTTCACGTTCGCTTTGCCGATGAAGCCGTTTGTATTGGTGCTCCGCCAAGCAAAGAATCATATCTCAATATCCCTCGTATCATTTCTGCTGCTGAAATCACGAATGCCGATGCCATTCATCCCGGTTATGGATTTTTATCAGAGAACGCAGAGTTTTCATCAGTATGTCATGAATATGGAATAAAATTTATTGGCCCAACTCCAGACATGATCCGATCGATGGGTGATAAGGCAACAGCCAAAGCAACCATGATTAAAGCAGGCGTCCCCTGTATTCCAGGTTCTGATGGACTATTAGAGTCTGTTGAACAAGGAATGAAGATCGCCAAAAAAATTAAATATCCGGTAATTGTGAAAGCAACTGCCGGTGGTGGCGGTAAAGGCATGCGGATTATCAACGATGAGTCTGAGTTTCAAAAAGCCTGGGATGATGCCAAGCGCGAAGCGGGTGCTTCCTTTGGTAACGATGGTCTTTATCTTGAAAAATTTGTTGAGGAGCCTCGTCATATTGAAATACAAGTGGTTGGTGACCAATATGGCAAAGTGTGCCACTTGTCGGAACGTGATTGCTCTATACAACGGAGACATCAGAAATTGGTTGAAGAAACTCCCTCGCCTGTGGTAAGTCAGGAGTTACGCGACCGCATGGGCGAAGCCGCCATTAAAGGTGCTAAAGCAATTAACTATGAAGGTGCCGGCACGATTGAATTCTTGGTTGATAAACATGGGGATTTTTACTTCATGGAAATGAATACCCGTATTCAGGTGGAGCATCCTATTACGGAAGAAGTAACCAATTACGATCTAATCAAAGAACAAATAAAAGTGGCGGCTGGTGTTCCTATTTCAGGCACTAACTATTATCCTAATTTATTTGCCATGGAATGCCGCATCAATGCAGAAGATCCTGCTAATGGCTTCCGTCCTTCCCCAGGCAAAATTATAAATCTGCACAAGCCAGGTGGCCATGGAGTTCGTATTGACAGTCATGTTTATGCTGGCTATACCATTCCCTCCAACTACGACTCGATGATTGGTAAATTAATTGTAACGGGTCAGTCGCGCGAAGAGGTGATTACACGAATGAAGCGCGCGTTGAGTGAATTTATTATTGAAGGTGTTAAGACTACCATCCCGTTCCATTTGAAGTTGATGGACAATCCTATTTTCCGTTCAGGAAAGTTTACGACTAAGTTTTTAGAGACCTCGTTTAATTTTGATGAGTTGAAATAGTTGCTACTTGACTTGCCTGAAAACAACAAAGCCCTCGTTTGAGGGCTTTGTTGTTTAATGACTTTAGTAAAGATTCTATACGTATTGATTCAGCATTACAGGCATTACCAACATTAATATATCCTCACCTTTTTCTTTTTCCGAAGGGAAGATAACGCCCGCTTTATTAGAAGCTGACATATTGAGTTTAATCTGATCGGTATCCAAATTGGTTAACATTTCAATCAAGAACTTTGCGTTAAACCCTATCTCAATATCCTCGCCTTCATGTTCGCAGGAAAGACGCTCGTTCGCTTCATTGGAGAAATCCAAATCCTCCGCAGAAACCTGAAGTTCGCTACCCGTAATTTTAAGTCTAACCTGATGGGTAGTTTTATTAGCATAAATGGAAATCCGCTTGAGCGAACCTAACAAATCCGTACGACTGATAGTCATCTTGATAGGATTCGTTGACGGAATTACATTTTCGTAATCCGGGAAACGCTCGTCAATCAGGCGACAAATCATTCTAATATTGCCAAACTTGAAAAATGCATTAGACATGTTGAAGTCAATGCTCACATCGGTATTTTCAGTGGGCAAGGTTGCCTTTAATAAATTCAACGCTTTGCGCGGAATGATAATTGAGTTACCGTTGTCCGACTTAATATCAGTTCTGCGGTAACGCACTAAACGATGACCGTCAGTCGCCACAAATGTTGTGTTCTTCTCACCCAAATTAACATACACACCGGTCATGGCGGGCCGTAACTCATCGCTGCTGGTAGCAAAAATGGTATTGTTGACCGCACGGGCTAGTACTTCTGATGAAATAGTAGCCGAGAAGTCGTTGGATACTGCCGGAACTTTAGGAAAATCGGTTGCATTCTCTCCAGCTAGTTTGTAGCGACCGTTGTCAGAACTGATTTCAATGCTATAAGTCGATTCATCAATCGAAAATGTAACCGGCTGATCGG
>Ga0154020_10001494_pt1 | contig 28758 bp, 13 predicted proteins | sample Klosneuvirus_201_FD_109709 | JGI IMG/M metagenome (GOLD analysis project Ga0154020, IMG submission 109709) | Active sludge microbial communities from wastewater, Klosterneuburg, Austria - Klosneuvirus_20160825_MG | ecosystem: Engineered > WWTP > Aerobic digester > Activated sludge | place...
CCCACACCACGGACACCGACGCGATCTCCTTGCCGAACGCGTACGGTCCGAGCGTCTTCTCGTACCAGTCGACGACCTTGACGAGGTTCTTCGTTCCCGCGCGGGCGGCGGTCTCGCCGCTGGGCAACCAATGCACGCTGACCTTGGTGCCCGTGGGCGTCGTGCCGAGCGTCGCGGTCGTGTACTTGCCGACCGCCCACGCGATCATGTACGGCGGCGCCTCGCTCTCGATCGCCGTCGGATACACGGCGGTCTTTCCCGTCGGGACGTTGTCGATGTTCAGCGCGAACGTCGTGCCGTCCGCCGGCTGGCTGTGACACGGGAATAGGTTTCCGCAGAAGTACGGCCAGATCACCGTCGAGCCACCGGGCAACAGGCCATTCGCCTGATCGTGTCCGGTGAAACCGTACGAGACGACGAGCGGGCTGCGGACGTTCGTGACGCGCAGCTTGCCGTTCGTGACCTTGTAGTTGCGATTTCCGCGCTCGTCGGACACGTGCGTGATCGTCAGGCCGCCGACCTCGAGCGCGACGTTGCCGTACTTCTCGAGCTCGATCGTCGCCGTCGCGGTCATACCGGCGAGGTCGACATCGAGGTCCGTGGACTTCACGTTGACGCCACTGACCGCGTCGGCCTTGCCGTCGAGCCACTCCTCGTCGTCGATGTCTTCGCTCGCGTCGGTCGCGCAGCCGAACACCGCGGCCTGGGTCACGAGCAACGAGATCAGCCAGCGCGCGTCCATCCCCCGGACAGCAGCAAGGCGCGGGCCCGTTTTTTCGGGCGCACCCCAGCAGGATCTCGCGACGTTGACGTTGCTGGCTACTGCGGTAGCCGGTCACTCGATCCGCATGAGAAAAACTGCAGCGGGTGGTGATCATGGATGTGACAGAGCTGGTCGAGTTGTTGTCGCGGTTTGGGTTCTCGGGGCTGCTCGCGGATGGTGTCGATTCCAATCGGCTTGCCTCTGTCACCGCGATGGCCTGTGCCTCGCTCGGCATACCGGAGAGGTTCGTCGCTGACGAAGCATTCGCGACCGCGCTTCGTGAAGCGGTTCGCCGTGACGATGAGACGCCTCCGGGCCCCGGATTTGTCGTGCGTGGATATGTCCGCAACGAGCTGGGTGCGCCGATCGTGGGCGCAACGGTAGACGTGTTCGATCAGGATCTGCGAACGCGGCAGCTCCTCGGCCGTACGCGCACCGACGAGCGCGGTCACTACGTCGTCCCATACACACGCGAGTCGTTCAGCCGTCGCGAGAAACGCGCCGCGGATGTTGTCGTGAGCGTCAGTCCGCGTCCGCCAGCCCCGGGTTTCGCATCCGAGCTCCTGTGGAACGCGCCCGCTGTCGCTGTCGTTCACCTGACGAGTGGGCAGATGCAACCGCGAGATGCGTTCGCGATTCTGTCGTCGCAGATCGCACCGCTGCTCGAGGCGATTCCGAACGAAGGCCGTCCGGCGCTCAAGCCCGAGCAACTCGACGAGACTGACGTTCCGTTCCTCGTGCGCGAGACAGAACGGGCCGCAGACGAGCTGTCGCGGTTTCTGCAAGCGCATCGGTTCGCGCTCGAGCTCGGGTGCCATCCGAGCTTCGTCTTCGGCTGCCTGATGCATGGAGTCAACGGCCCCTATCGCGACTACGTGAGAACACCGGCAAGCGCACATCGCGCAGCACTCGAACGCTCGTTCGTCGCCAACACGGTGCGCAGATTCCCGCGGGAAGAAGTCGAGCGCTACATCGCGCTTCTCCAGCGTGCAGCAGCACGGGACGTCATCGACGAGCAAACGCCCGACAACGTGCTCGCGCCATTCTGGCGGTCAGTATTGTCCAGTCCCGGGGCGCTCGAAGCGTTCACCTCGGTGGTTGCCGATTCTGATCGTTCGCTCGAGGATACGTGGGCAACCCTGCGCGCCCACCCGGCTCTCGGGAGCTCGCTGTTCGGCATCGAGCAAGTGGCCAAGCTCGCCGACGCGACCGGAGGTCACGCACCGTTGCTCCGTGCAGTGAACGAGCGCCTGATCCTCGGTCAACCTGGGCGCCCCGGCGATACACCATGGTCGCGCTTTGTCGCGCTCTCGCGAGCAGATCTCGCACGACTGATCGATCAGGTGGGCGCGCCGAAGGGTGTTCCAGGCAGTGACGAGGCGAAGCAGCGCGCGATCTATGTCGAGGCGATCGACCGCTCGCTCGACGAGGTCGCTCTGCCGGAGAGACTTGCGAGTCGTATCGTGAGCCACAGTGATCCGAACGTTCGCGAGGTGGCCGTGTTCCTCGTCGCGCACCCCAGATTCGACCTGCGTTCCCGCGCAACTGACGAAGCGTTGGCGCGAATGTCCACGGGCGCACGACAGAAGCTGCGCGTGTACCAACGCCTCGCACGGCTCGTGCCTCGTGCCGACATGATCGTCAAGCTCGCAGAGAACGGCTTCCTCACGGCTCGCCACGTCGCAAGACTCCCGCTCGACGACCTCCGCGTGCACATCGACTTCCCCGACGAGCTCGGCGATCTCGACACGCTTAAAGGCACACATCGCAACGCGAACGCATTCACGACTATGGAGAGCGTGATCACGCTCGAGAAGCCGATCTGGAACGAACAGACCGGAAGTGTGGGCGCACTCAAACCTAGCAAGCCGATCACACTCGCAAACCTGTTCGGCTCCATGGATCACTGCGCGTGCGAGGAGTGTTCCTCCGTCGACGGACCGGCCGCATACCTCGTCGATCTTTGGAATGTGCTGAGCGACAACGCGAAGCTCGCGCTCGAGAAAAGCCGTCCCGACATCAAGTCACTGCCGCTCAGTTGCGCCAACACCCTCACACCGATGCCTGCGATCGATCTGGTGCTGGAGGTACTCGAGGAGGCCGTGCTGCCCGGCGGGATCGATCGCGACCAGGTGCACACTGAAGGCGAGCTCCGTGCGTGGCCGCAGAACCTGCGCACCCAGGCATACGAGTCACTCGCCTTGCAAACGTTTCCATGGACGCTGCCGTTCGAGATCGATGTAGAGCTCGTGCGCTCGGCGTTCACCGAGCTCGGCACATCACGTGCCGACCTCCTGGAGCTCACGCGTCCTGTTGCACCGACACCCGAGCGCCTCGCCATCGAAGCGTGCGAGTACTTCCGCATCGCGAAGCTCGAACGCACGTCCGTGTTCGAAGCCAATGCGGGAGTCGATGTGGTGCTTGGACTTCCCGCTGGTACGACCGACGTAGATGTCCGCGACTTTCTGCGCCGTACACACGCGACGTTCGAGGACGTGAAGACGGTTGCAAGCGCGCTGTCGCCAGCCATCAAGATCGATCAGCTCGACGACTGTTCCCTCGACAACACGAAGATCCACGCGACGAGCGCCGGCGCGCTCGCGCAGCTCGGCCGCATCCTGCGTATTGCATTCCGCACCGGGCTCGGTGTTCGAGATGTCCTCGACGCGACTTCGGTGAACGTGACCACCGCGAGCTTTGGCGAAGCCATCACGGCGCTGTGGCGTGTGTGTCGGTGGCGAGACGCGTTCGAAGCCTCGGTCTCGGATGCCACATCGTGGCTCACCGCCGCCGCGGGCTGGGAGCGATCACTGCGCGCCGCGCTTGCCCTCTCGGCAGATGCGTTCGCGGATATCGTGTCGTTCACGTCAGCAACTGACGCCCCGTGGAAGCGCACGAGCGCCATCATTGCACTCAGCGCGGCGCTGCGAGCGGCGAACCTCACAGCCAACGACGCGCGCTGGCTTCTGGACGAGACACGAGCAGCAAGTTCAGAGCGATCTGACCTCACGCTCGCAGCGCTGATTCACGCGCTCGCGACAGAGCGGGACGCGATCCGTCAGGAACTTTCGAACGACTCTGCTCGACAGACGATCGCGCTCGACGACGCGATCGAGCAACTGCTCGCTCGCACGTTTCGGCTCGAGCGCGGCATCGTCGCGAAGGCCTTACGTATCGCGATGACCGACAGCCTCGGCCAGCGCCTGCGCAATGCGATCGCGGCGCTCGATGTCGCAAAAGACATCACGCCGGCGACTGCACCGGTCGCGTACTCGTCACTTCGCGCGATCGAGCGGCTCGCGTTCGTCGTGGAGCGCTTCGCTCTCGACGCATCCGAGATCGACGTGACGCTTCCGGCGAGTGGTGCGTCGGCGTGGTGGACAATCGATCCAACGACGGGTGCGCCCACGGTAGACATCGACGACCTGCTCGCGATCGCGGAGTGCACACGTCTGCGTCGCGAACTTCCTGTTCGCGCGAACAGGACCGCCGAGCCATGCCATGTGCTCACAGGCGATCCGACGGCCGCGCTGAAGACTATTGCTCTCGCGTGCGGGTGGACAGGCGCGCCCGACAGTCCGGACAGCGCGACGGGCGCGATGTCGCGCCTCGCGATCACGATCCAGCTCGCTTCGGCGACCGGTCGCGGCAGGATTCACGGGGTCGCACGAATCGTCACCACCATCCAGCGCGTGCTCGAGTGGAAGACGTTCATCGCGAGTGCCACGCAGCACGACGAGATCGAGCGACTGACCGGCGGTCTGTTGAAGTACCTCGACGCCGACAGCGCCCCGAGCGTCGAGACGGTTCGGAACGCGCTCGTGCGCTTCCTACCACCGGCACAACGCATCGAGCGCTTGCAGGTCATCGTGGATCGCATGCGCGAGCGCTGCCGCGACGCGCTGTACGACTTTCTCGATGCCAAGCGTGCACCCGATTCCCCGACGTTGTTCGACCGCTACCTGATCGATCCTCTGGTGAGCGCGTGCCAGCTCACGTCGCGTGTGAAGTCGGCGATCAGCTCCCTGCAGTTGCTCATCCAGCGCGTGCTGATGGATCCCGCGTCTGTACCCGAGCTGGGCTCCGATCCGATCGCACCGGGTACGGCCACGACCTGGAAGTGGATGCAGAGCTTCCGCATGTGGCAGGCAAACAGAAAGGTGTTTCTGTATCCCGAGAACTGGATCGAGCCAGAGCTGCGGGACAACAAGACGACGCTGTTCACCGCGCTCGAAGGTGCACTCTCGCAGCAGGACATCACGGCTGAGTCGGTGCGCGCGGCCTATCAGGGCTACCTGCGTGACTTGCACGCGGTTTCGCGACTGGAGATCGTCGCGATCTACACCGAGGAAGGCAACGTGATGCCGAGCGGCGAGCGCGGCTGCACCACGACGCACGTGGTCGGCCGGCGCTGGTCACAGCCGCGAACGCACTACTATCGTAGCCGTCATGGTGGTGTGTGGTCGGCGTGGGAGCAGCTCGACGCGGACATCGACGGCGAGCACGTGATGCTCACCGTGCACAACGCACGGCCGATGATCATCTGGGCAACGATCCGGGAGGGACACAGGGGCGCGGTGACGAAGTCCGTTCCGTGCTGGGAAATCCGGCTCTCGTGGATCGAGCGCACGCATGGTCGGTGGGGTGGCAAGCAGACCATGGATCACGAGATCGCGCTGCGTCCGCCAAAGGAAGCAGAGACCCCACCCGAGCCGAGCGACAAGGAGCGCTTTCTCCTGTTCGTGCAGCACTACGAGCTCGGAGTGCGCGTGGCGGTCTACTACGGCCGTCGCTCCGCCTTCAAGACCCAGGGTGCGATCGGACACGCTGTTGCGGACATCGTCCTCGGCACGTGTGGTGCGTCGACAAGCATCACGAGCCTCGACGATTTCCCCGATGCCCCGAAGAATGATGACGACCTGCAGCGACTGAATCACTGGCCCATCGGCGAAGTCGCCAAAATGAACCCCGGCATCAGGCCATTTGCGATGACGGAGACGGGTGACAGTCGTCGTAGCGGCGAGCTGACGGGATTCGAGGATCTCGCTGTCTCCGCGTACCCTGCGCCCGGAAAAGCGATGCTGTTCTCATCGCTGCCGGCCGACGAGCCATACAAGCTCTCCGTCGACTATAGATCCGACCGGAGGCGGCTGTTCACGGACTTCTCGGCACAGCCCTTTATCTACCAGAGCGACGCCGACACATACTTCATCGAGAGAAGCCCTCGCGTACGGAGTTCGGGTCTGCCCCAACTGAGCGTCAAGGTCTCGTCGAACTCGAAGAACCTGAAGCTCCTCGAACTGACGATATTGGGCGGCGGCGGCCAGGCTGCAAATTCGACTCCGCCTGAGTCCTCGACGGTGGCCGCCACGACCGAGCTCCCATTCTTCCGGGTATGGGGATTCGAGCATCAACATGCCTGTCAGCTTCTCGAGCGTTCGCAAACCGATACGGTGCGAAAGGTATTCTCGACGGACGTCCAGGCAACGCCTGTCGATCCCAAGCGTGGAGAAGCTTTTGCGGCCTACTACCTGAACAAGACGCCCCATCAGATCACGTATCCCTACCCCGACGACCTCATCGACTTCGATCCCTCGTCACCGAACGCGGCCTACAACTGGGAACTGTTCTTCCACGTTCCATTCTTCATCGCCGTGCGGTTGATGCAGAACGAGCGATTCGAGGAAGCGCTCGGTTATCTGCAGATGATCTTCGATCCGACCTCTCCCGGCCCCGGCACGGACCGCGCATGGCAGTTCCTACCTTTCCGCGCGAAGACCGCTGGCTCGGTGGTCGATATGCTCACGAGGCTCGAACACGGCACGCTGAGTAACGCCGAGACGTCAGTCGTCGCATCGCAGCTCGCGGCGTATCGTGACGAACCGTTCAATCCGCACCTCATCGCGCGTCTTCGTCCAACGGCGTACATGCGCGCGGTCGTGATGCGGTACCTCGACTGTTTGATCGGTTGGGGCGATCAGTTGTTCGGACGGCTCACTCTCGAGTCGCTGAACCAGGCGACGCTGATGTACATCACTGCGGCAAAGCTCCTCGGTCACCGGCCGACCACGCTTCCGCGGAAACCGAAGTCACCGACGCCCACGCTCGAGACCATCGAGGTGGACACGCAGGGAATCGACGCCGATCTCGGTGCGATCGGTCCAGGCTGCGACGTCGACGACGCGCAGCCGGCGTGGCCGCTATTCGACTTCGACAACTTCTGCCCTCCGCCGAATACGAAGATGCTCGCGTACTGGGACACCGTTGAAGATCGGCTGTTCAAGCTGCGCAATTGCCAGGACCTCGACGGCAACGCGATCCAACTCCCGCTGTTCGAGCCGCCTATCGATCCCGCGCTCCTCGTTCGCGCGGCCGCGGCAGGCGTCGACATTCGTCAGATCTTCCGCGACGAAACAGTGAGGCTTCCCGCCTACCGATTCTCGGTGATCCTCCAGAAAGCGCTCGAGCTTTGCAACGACGTTCGTGCTCTCGGCGCGGAGCTGCAAGCGGTGATCGAGAAACGCGATGCGGAAGCGCTCGCGCGGCTCCGTCAGAGCCACGAGATCACGACGCTCGACGCCGCCCGCGCGATCCGCCAAGGACAAATCGAGGACGCCCGCCTCGCGCTCGCTGCCGTTCAGCGCCAGCGAGAGACAGCCGAGCTTCGTCGCCAGCACTACCAAGAGGATCTGCAGAGAACAAACTCGCGCGAGGAACAAGCGCAGAAGCACGGTGAACGCAGCAACGAGCTGACGAAGGTCCGCGGGATACTCGAAACCGTCGCCGGCATCCTGCACATGCTGCCCAACCTGAATATCGGTGGAACCGCGTTCCTCACGCATGGTGCCCCATTCATCGCAGCGGGACTCGAAGCCTCGGCGCGTGGTGTCGGGATCGAGATCAACAAGCAGGCTCACATGGCGAGCCGTGCACTCACCGAAGCGAGCTATGACCGCCGCGCTGAGGAATGGGATCTTCAAGGACGTCTCGCAGCGAGCGAGCTGTTGCAACTGGATCGCCAGGTCATCGCCGCTGAAGTCCGCCTCGCGATCGCCGAGCGCGAGCTGGAGAACCACGAGCGACTTCGCGACAACGCTCGCTCCATCGATGCACAGATGCGCGGTCGGTTCTCGAACCTCGAGCTCTTCGATTGGATGGTTCGTCAGACGTCGGCCACGTATTACAACGCGTTCCGACAGGCGCTCGAGATGGCGCGCAAGGCAGAGGCTTGCTTCCGCCTCGAGCGCGGCGAGGTCGAGACTGGCGGCAAGCGTCGCTCGTTCATCGGCTCCGCCCAATGGGACGATCTACGTCAAGGCCTCCTGGCCGGCCACCGTCTGCATCGCGAGCTTCGCCAGATGGAGGTCGCGTACCTCGACGAGAACACGCGCGACCTGGAGATCACGAAGCACATCTCGATCAACCAGATCGACGCCGAGGCATTGATGATCTTGCGCGCGACCGGGCGTTGCGACATCACGCTGTCGGAAGCCCTATTCGACCTGGACTATCCGAGTCACTACCAACGTCGGCTCAAGTCGGTCGCAGTCACGATTCCCGCAATCACGGGTCCGCACACGAACGTGAACGCCACGCTGTCGCTCGTGTCGAGTGAATGGCGAACAACCGCTCGCGCGAAAGGCGAGCCGACCAAGCTCACGAGCAGCACGATCGCGGCAGGCACATCGATCGTCACGAGCTCGGGTCAGAACGATGCCGGTACGTTCGAGCAGAACCTGCGCGACGAGCGCTACCTGCCATTCGAAGGCGCGGGCGCGGTCTCGAAGTGGACGCTAGAGCTTCCGAGTACGACGAACGCGTTCGACATGGACTCGATCACCGACGTGATCTTGCACGTGCGTTACACCGCGCGCGACGAGAGCAAGGCCGGCGCTCGGGTCACCTTCTCGGACTTGCACGGCACCACGCGACCGCCGATGACGAGGCTATTCAGCTTGAAGCATGACTTCGCACGTGAATGGGCGATGGCGACCCGGCCAGGCGCGAGCTTCGAGATGTCGCTGGACTTTCGTCCCTTTGCGCCGCGCTGGCCGTCGGCACTACGAGTGCAGTCAATCGTGCTGTTCGTTCAGGGTGCCAGCGAAACAGAATACAAGGGTATCGAAGGAAACGGGCCATTGAGCTTCAATCCTGTCGAAGGCTCAAACCTCTGGCGAACCGCGACCATTGCGCCATCAACGGATGGACTTCGAATCACCGCGACATTGCCTGCAGAGCGCGGAACCCAGCTCGGCTGGTGGATCGTTGCGACATTCCGCTGAAGGTGGCTTTCATCGCGGCGATGGTATTCGAGCCAAATGGCCCCAACGCTTGTACTCAGGGGAGTTGTTTTGAGGTACCGCGGATTTCTCGGGTTGGATCGACTGGCCGAAGGCAGCGACGCCGAGCACGCCAGCGAGCGGCGGATTTATCGCCCCTAGGGCCATCCAAAAGAGAACGTCTTTCAAGAACGCATCATCGATTGCTGCGCGCTCTTGAGGCGTCTTGGCACTCGACGCTGCGGCTAGGTACGACATGATCCCCAACGCGCCCGCCGCGCCGTTGATACTGTTGAACGTTCCACCTACTCCGACCCGGGGCGACTCAACACTAACCTCGGTGAGTGTCTCCGACACTAGGGCCTCGTTGGCTCCCTTGGACAAACCCGTTCCGGCTTTTCCAGGTCCGCTATTCTTGGCCGACTGCCCCACCATATTACTCGACGAATACCGTTGCGCTGTCGCGGCCTCTGTCGTTTGCGCGAACTCCAAAACTGATTCACGGCTCGCGCGCTGCTCGGCAGTAGCAGTATATCGCTTGCCCTCGACGGCTTCGGCAGCGAACAGTTCCGCCTCCCGTGTCGCCACGCGTTCGTTCATCGTGTCAACACCGCCCCCTCCCGACGACTCGAGGATCTCGATCAAGTAGTCGGACATCTCATTTGTCTCGTTTGCTCGAATGACCTTAGAGTCGCTTGCAGTTCCTGCGCCTGGACCACGCTCCATAGCCGTGACATCGAGGCGCTCGAGGTCCCAACCCTTCTCGGCAAGTCCGACCATCAGCTTGTGCTTCGAATTCCATCGCGCGGCCAGATCGTAATTGGGATTAGGTTGAAACTTCCCGACGTAGATCACACGGGCGTTGCCGACACGAAAGGTAAACCGGTACTTGAAGCCTATGAATGTTCCTGGTGCGGAAACCCGCGACGGCGCCAATCCGTTTGTATCCGTTGCAGTGGTTGGCGCACTATCCATTCCTTCGTAAGGTGCAAGCCCTCCCGCTACCCCCGAAGGGTCGGGACTCGTCCAGCGACCGAGCCAGGGCGAGTAGTAGCGGACTCCATGCAGCGCAAGACCAGTCTCGGTGTCGCGCTCCATCCCAGTGAATCGGAACCTCTTGGGACGCCCCTCGATGGCCGACGCTTGAAAGGCAGTCGTTCCATACGGGTGAAAGTCTTCGCGGCAGAGCTCGTCGTCACCGAAAGGCGAGTCTGCCCCATACTCGGCACGCGATGACCCGAGTTGATCGTCGAGCTGATAGCGATACAGCCTCGCCGTGACACTGCCAGCCTTGCGATCGGCTTCGGCGAGCAACACGCGTCGCTGGTCATCCATCACGTGAACCGACCAACGCTCCAACGTCGGCGCGCCCCAATCAGCCCCGGTGTACTCGCGGTACAGCTCGACCGAGCCGACGTACCACCGCTCCGTGCGCATCGAGCCATAGCGGGTCTTGCGCACGCGTTGCCCCTCGCCGTCGCACACGTACGCCATCTCCGGTGCGCCATCGAGCACCGACGACGCGGTCATCGCCTCGCGCCAGTCCCATCGCATCTCGGGCAGGCCCGGCATCGACTCCATGTTGCCGTGCGCGTCGTAGCTGTAGCGCCGCGGCAGATCGGCGCCCGGCGGATCGCCCTCGAAGCTCGTCGCGTAGAGCTGGTTCGAGTCCGGTCCGTCAGGCGGCTGCGAGGTGCCGCCGGCCGACGTCTCGTACTCGCGCCAGCGCTGGTATTCGTAGCGATAGCGTCGCGACCACAGCGCCTCGCTCGATTCGGGCAAAGCCGCTGCCGTCGGGATCGGCGGCGCGAGTATGTGGTCGAGCTGCAGGATGTTGCCCGCGTCGTCGTAGCGGTAGCGCTCGACGTACATGCGCAGTCGCGATGGATCGTCGGGGTGGCCGATCGGCGCGTAGTGCTCGGGGATCGCGCGTTGGTCCTGGCGTGACGTCTGGTCGATGTGCTCGCGCCCTTGGGCCTCGACGAGGCGATACAGCCCGTCGTAGCGATAGCGATTGCGTGGACGCAGCTCGCGGCCGGCGTAGAACGTGGCGTCGAGGCTCGCGTCGTCGACCGACGTGATGTTGCCCGCCGCGTCGTAGACGTATTCGTAACGATGGATCAGCGCGTTGGTTCGCTTGCGACTCTCGATCGCGACGAGCTTGCGCGTCGTCGGGTCGTACTCGTAGCTCGTCGTGATTCCGTTGCCGTACTCGATGCGCGTGCGTTGGCCGTTTGCCTCGTGAAAGAGCCGCGCGACGGACGCGCCGTCGAGGTGGACTTCGTGGAGCTTGCCATCGGCACCGAAGCGGCGCGTCTGCACGCGGTTGTCGGGCGCGACGTGGGTTTCGGTGGCGCGGTCGAGCGCGTCGTAGGTCGCGAACGTCGTGAACACGTCGGGGCACCACGCGTTGGCGTTCGCGAGATCGACGACGTCGCGATTGCGTTCCGTGCTGTCGAAGAAGCGGCGCGAGACCTCGAGTGGTTGTCCGGCGGCGGTGAAGCGCTCGTGCACGACTTCGCCGGCGGCGTCGAGGGTTCGCCACGGGCGACCGCGCAAGTTGCGTACGCTCGCATCCGCGACGGACTCGCCGTAGGTGTGCTGGGTTGCAACGAACGGCGGCTCGGCACGTGGCGTGACACGCACGGAGAGCATGCGGCGCAGCTCGTCGTGATCCGTCTCGACGCGGAAGTTCTGGGCCGTGAGCTCGCCCAGCGGCTTGCCGTCGCATGCGACGAGCACGCGCTTCGTGCCGTCATCGCAACCGGCGATGACATAGGGACGCTTCTGGAAGTCGTAGCGATTCTCGCGCACGACGAGGCCCAGCGGGTTCCACGCCTTCAGCGCGTTGCCCAGGACGTCGAGCTCCGTGCGGGTGCGGACGAGCTTCGTTCCTTCGTCCGCGATCACGACGATCGCGCGCCCGAGAGAGTCGCGACGCTTGCGTGTGGGGCTGTTCGAGAGATCGAGCGTCTTCTGCCGTGCTTCCTCGACGAGAGCGCCCGTGCCAGTGGGAGTCCACGCGGTGTAGAGATGCGCGTTGTCGTTTTCGTCCCACAACTCCTCTTCCCACGGTGTGAACACCACGCGGGAGAAGCTGCCGTCCTCGTGCCTCGTCTCGATCACGCGGCCCATCGGATCGCGGATCAGCGTCGACGACGGCCGGTGCGCGTCGATGCGCGGGTCGTTGTCCCACGTGTCGTCGGCGGCGAAGTACGGCTCGTACTGCTTGATCGGCTCGCCTTTGATGTCGCGAATCACGCGGCCGGAGGCGATCCATCGTGTGGGCGAGTCGACCTCGACCGCCGTGTCGTCGACGATCTTCCACGCGAGGCCAGGCTCGGCCGAGTGCTTCACGACGAGCGGCTGCCCCGCGCCGTCGACGTGCGTGACGGTCGTCTCGAAGCGATCCACGCGGTGCTCGACGCGTGACGTTTGCTTCACGCGGACCGGGCGAGCGTCGAGGTCGTAGGCGAATGCCACCGTCGAGCGCGTGATGTCGTCGAGCTCCCAGCCCGTGCCCAGGTCTTTACCTTTGAGCGCCATCGCGATCACCGCGCCGCGGGCGTCGAATGCGACCTCGGTGTGGTTCTGGTTCGGGTCTTTCAGCTCGATGGGCTGGAGGTGGCGATAGTCGAACCGTGTCACTTCCGTGCGATTGCCAAGTGGATCGACGATCGCGCGGACGACGTGGTCGAGGGCCTCGTCGTACTCGGGACGCGTGCGCGAACCGAACGGATCGATCATCTGTGTCGCGCGGTAGAAGTTGTCCTTGTCGAGAATCGCGCGGCCCGATGGCGACCACCAAGCGTCGTCGGTCGAGCCGGGGACTGGCTGTCGAACGTAGCCGCCTCGCTCGGCGAGAACGGTCGCGAGATCACCCGTGATCGTGTCGCGGAGCTGGGCCGCTTGCTCGTCGGTGAACGCGAGCTGGTACGACTCGTAGGGTAGTGCCAGCGCACGAACGTCGCCTAGTGGCAGCGGTGCGTTGTCGGCGATGTCTGCTTGATAGAGCTGTCGCTGCGCCGCGAGCAGGCGTCGCGTGCCGAAGGCCGCGCGCACTTCGATGTCCGTGAACAACGCTCCTGCCGATGGAGATGGAGCGAGCTCCCACGTCGCAGATTCGATCGGCACGCCCAGACGGTTCGCCGCCGTGGTGACCACGTTGCCGATGTCACTCGTCGTCAGGACAGCGTGTAACCGTGTCTGCTCTGGCTCCTGCACGTTGGCGGGGGCTCGCGGGTAGACGATCGCCGCACTCTCGAGCGGATGGCCGTAGTCATCGAAGCGAAGCTGCAGCGTGTGTGCGATTCGTGGATCGTCGGTGTGCCGCTCGGTGTGACACGCCAGCGACTCGATCTCCTCGACGGCAAAGCACGCGGGCACGTCGCCCTGCATCGGCTGGAGGCGACGGATGCGATAGCGATGCTGTGACACCACGTACGGCTGCGTTGCGAGCGGCGTGTTGTCGTCGGCATACACCTCGTCACGCAGCGGGCGATGCGCGAGGGCGCGCGTCGCGTCGCGCAGCGTCTCCGCGTCTGTCACGTCGACGAAGTCGTGTCGATCGAGAAGCGGCAGGCCAACGAACCATTCGCGTCTGAACTGATCGTCGAGAGTGGACTCGCGCGCGAGGACGCCTGCGTGCGACCACGCGATCGTGTGACGCGGCGGGATCCAGATAGGACTTCCCCGATGGTTCTCGGCGACCACATCTGCATCCCAGCTCTCGACCGCGCCAAAGCCACGGAACTCGCGCTCGTCGGCGTCCCAGCACCCGTGGTGATACGCGAAGGTCGTGATCGTGCGCGTATCGGTGAACGCTTCGTGACGCTCGGTCCGACGAACGACGTGGACTGGAAACGGCAATCGCGTCGCCCATGGACGACCGGCCTCTTCATCGCGAATGTAGTCGCGCGTCGACGGCTCGTACACGATCGTGGTCTTCGCGCCGAGCTGATTGTCGACGGTCGCGAGGAGATGCGGCCGCGCTCCGAGATGAAGGGCTGGATCTTCCGACAGGCGGACATAGCGCAGCGCTGCACGGCCATCCGCGGCGAGGCCCGCCGACCACACGAGGCAGCCCGTCCCATCTCCCTCGAAGTCGAGCACGGCGACATGACTCAGTTGATCGACCACCGGCGCCGCGGCGACCACGTCCGGCATCGACAGTCGATTACCCGCGAGGTTGCGGAACACGCGGACCTCGCTCCCGAGGTAGATGATGTCGGTCGTGCCGCTGCCGTCGACGTCCGCGAGGCGAATGCGTTTCGGATCGAAGGCATCTGCTGAATCGAACGACACCCCCGGCGGCATCTCGATCGCGATGCGAGCGCCGAATCGGCCGTGACCGAGGTTGGGCCAGAAGCACACCTCGCTACAGCGAATACGAACGACGTCGGTCAAGCCGTCGCCGCTCATGTCCGCGAGGAAGATCGTTCCTTCGCGATCGGCGAACACGAACGACGGCGGACCACCGGCATCGGTCGGATATGGCTGCTGCTGTGAGGGTCCGTAGCCCTTTGCCCCGAGCGATGGATAGATGCGGAGGGCGTGATCCTCGGTGATCACGAGATCGGCGATGCCATCTCCGTCGACGTCGAGGAGTCGCGCTTGCGGATCATCGTGCGTCGTGGGCAGTCCGTCGAACGAGCGAAATGGTTCCCACGTATCACCGTCGCGATACCGATATCCCGCGAGAGGTCCAGACCACGCGACGAGCGCGGCTTGTCCGCGGTGCTCGGGATCACCGAACTGCAGTCCCGCTCCGAGAGAGGGAACGGGAAAATCGCCGAGCGGTTGCAGTGTGGCGAGTCGGCCGCTGCCCAGGTTGCGCTGGAAGTACCAGCCGTGCCCACTCTCGAACAGCGCGCCCGGGAGGCCATCTCCGCGAAGATCGACCCATGCGTGCGCACCATCGACGCCAGCGGGCAGCGTGCGCAGCGAGTCCTCCGACGGGACGATGACCTCGCGTCCGATCTCGGAACGCGTCCACGCGAGTGTGAGCACGGGAAAGGGAAGCGAGGCGCTCTCGTCGTGACCGTGGAGTTGTGCGCTGGTCAGGTGCGTCAACGCCGGATCGTCGTCGTAACCGAGGTCGAGGTGACGAACGAGCACCGGGTCGACGCCGAGCGGCGCGATGCGATGGAAGAGGGAAACGCGCTGACAGAGGCGCGTCGTGCGGATCTCGAAGCCGGAACGATAGGTCGAAAACGCATCTGCACGATCGCGATAGTCGAGCGCGAGCTCGAAGTGCCAATCCGCATCGGTCTTTGGTGCGACGATCCGATTCCCCCACTGGACGCGCGAGAGATAGTGAGCCGCTCCGTCTCGAACATACGTGTATCGGATCACGTTCCCGCGATCGTCAACGGAGCGCGAGTGCGCCCAGCGAAAGATGCGTGACTCATCCGCTGGATCGCAGATGCGAGCAGGCGAATCCGTACCGTAGAAATGCGCGACGTTGTCGGGCGTGATGACGCGCCAGTAGTCGTCAGCCGAGGACTGCCAACGCTCGATGCGAGCGAACGTCTTCTCGACGCGTGGGCGATATCGGGTGACTCGGTACTCGCCGTTCCGTCGAATGTCGCGAATCCATTGCTCGCCGTCATGCACGAGAAATGGAACGAGATCGTCCTCGCCAGTGAGAGAGAACGCGTCGCGCTCGTCGTCATACAGCGGCACACTCTTGTTCGTGCGCCGCGAGATCGAGCCGAGTGCGAGGCTCATCCCTGCGCCAAACGGTCCGTTCCCGGCACCGGAGTCGTAGGTGATCGCGAGTTGCGGCGTCATCGCGCGCGCGGCGCTCACCGGCAGTGGAATCGCGAGCGATGCAGTTCCCGTCACCGGATTCGTCGAGAGCTTTTCGTCGATCCCTCGAACGGCTCCGCCGCCTTTGGGAAGCCCGAGGGTGGGCACCAAGGGTGCGCGATCCGAACCGGACGTCTCCGACCGCACGCTCTCCGTGCCCTTCACCGACATGCCGTGACGATCTCAGAAACGCCACGCAGTCGGAACGGCGGGCCAGGCGTATCGCTCAGTCGAAGTTCGCTTTCCACAGCGGCGCGAGCGCCGGATCGTCATCGAGGGCCCGTGCGATCGCGAACAGCTTCGGCGTGTTCGCCTGGAACCACGGGCGCTGCGGGCGCCAACGGGTCATCGTGCAGATGTAGACGTCGAGCATCGAGCGTGTTTGCCCGAGGAACCACGGTCCCTTCGCGGCGCTTTCGATCTGCCCCCACAGCTTCTTGCGATGCGCTTCGGTCGATTCGCGCAAGCGACCGCCCGCATCGCCGACCCACTTCGCCGTGTCGTCGCCGTACGTCCACGTCGGGTACACCGCCGCGACGAAGAACACCAACCAGCGCAGCGCATCGCGACGCTCCGCCGTGCCCTTCGGGGGCAACAACGTCGCTTCGGGATACAGCTCGTCGAGATGGAGCACGATCGCCGCCGACTCGGTCATCACGCCGCCATCGGGCGCGACGAGCGTCGGCACTTGTCCGAGCGGATTCTTCGCGAGCAAGGCGGCGCTCGGATGCTCGTAGTCGACCTCCTCGCGGTCGAACGGAACGTTTGCCAGCGTGAGCGCAGCTTCGGCGAGGACCGAGCCGCAACCTTTGGAACCCATGACGTGCCACATGACGTCACCCTACCGCTCGCGATCCGGAGCGTCTTGCACGGGCTTGCTGCACTTCGTGTCTTGCGTACACGATGACATTCCGTCAGAGTGATCGCATGCCGACGTTTCGCAGCGCGACCGTCTACGAGACCCGCGATCTCGATGCGACGCGCTGCATGTGTGACGGCTGCGATCCGCCACCTCCGTGCCGACCGAGCACAACTCGCCATCCGGCTTGCCAATGCACGACACGAGTTGATCGGGTGTCAGGCACTGGCCGTGCTCGATGTCGCAGGCAGTGCCGGGCGCGCAGACGGTTCCATCGCCGCACGACACAGCGGTGCTGCGCGCAGCCACACACGACGAGTGCTACTAAAGCCCCGAACCACACCTCTGTCATCCTAGCGTGATCTGTTGGTCGCCGACGATCCACACGTAGTCGATCCGCCTCGACGGCGCCCGATGACGTCGTCGCGTCGCCAGCAACGACGTAGCGTGCGATGCTCGACGCGTGATCGTCGTCAGCTGGAACGTCCTCCACCGCATCCACGGGGTGAACTGGAGCGAGCCCGCGATCGCGCAGTGGACCGACGAGCGCTCGCGCATCGGCTCGATCGCGGACTTCATCGCGGCGACACCCGCGGACGTCGTGTGCTTGCAGGAGGTGTCGGGCGATCAGCTCGCGATGCTGCGCGATGTCGAGGACGGGGAGCTGTTCGCGACGAAGTATCCGCGCGTGCCGGCGTTCCGGAAGGCGACGACCGAATCTCTGCGCGATGCCGCGGAGTACCTCGTGACGATCGTGCGCGATGCCGGTGCGCGACTCGCGAGCGCGGACGTGTTTCCCACCGACGGCGGCAAGGGCTTCCAGCGCGTCGAGCTGGCGAATGCTACGACCGTGATCAACACCCACGTCAGCTTCGGCGACAAGCGCACCGCGCAGCTCGCTCGACTCGCAGTCGAGGCGGCCGTCGCACCGGGGCTCGCGGTAGTGTGCGGCGACTTCAATGCCGATCGCGCCACGTGCGCCGCGGAGCTCGGCGACGAGCTCGTGGCGGCGGTTCCGCTCGATGGATTGCACACGCGACCGCGCCAGGTGCCGAGCGAGAAGTCGCAGGACATCGACCACGTGTTCGTGCGCGGCGGCAAAGCACTCGAAGCCTCGGTGCTCGACGGTGAGACGCGATCCGATCACAACCCCGTGCGCGTGAAGCTGCGGTTTGCGAGCGTCCCGTGAGATGGCTGCTGGTCACGCTCGCGCTCGCCGCGTGCAAGTCGGACGCGCAGAAGACGTGCGCGAAGATGAGCGATCTCGCGCAGACCTGCATGAAGCAGCTCACCGGCGACGCCGCGGACGAGATGGAGCGCTTCTGCACGGTGGGCCTCGTCCAGGAGCGCGGGTCGAACGGGAGTCTCGCCGACGAGCTCTACGACGCGATGATCGACTGCACGAAAGCGACGACGTGCGACGAGCTCACCGCGTGCTTCACGCGACGCGGCTGCACGTTCATGTTCGCAAGCCCCACGGACACGCCGCACTTCCAGTGCTGGCCAGTCCGCGCGAAGCAGTAGTCAGTCCTCGGCGGCGTTCGGCGTGCGCAGGCGATCCGTGAGCGCGACGAGCTGCGTGCGCAGATCGACGAGCTGACGCATCGACATCCCCGCGCACTCGAAGATGCACGATTGGACCGCCTTGCCCTTCGCGCGGAGGCGCTTGCCCTCGGCGGTGAGGAACACCTCGACGACGCGCTCGTCCTCGCTGCTGCGCCGGCGCTCGAGCACCCCACGCGCTTCGAGGCGCTTGAGCAGCGGCGTCAGCGTTGCGGAGTCGAGCGCGAGCCGATCACCGATCGCTGACACGCGCGCGCCGTCGGTCTCCCACAGCACCATCAGCACGAGGTACTGCGGATAGGTCAGCTCGAGCTCGTCGAGCAGCGGCGCGTACGCAGACGTCATCGCACGCGATGCGTTGGGTGATGGACGAACCACAGGCGGACTCGATTCCCCACGTCGACGTGGGCTTGTGGCTGTTCGACTTCGAAATTCTCGACCAGATGGAACAGAGATTCCTCGACGACAACGCGTGAGCCGCGCGGGCCGCGGTATTATCGCCGCAGTGGGGATGGAGGACTTCTACCGGAGCCAGTGCGCGATTCTCGAACGTGTCGCGCGTGGCAACCCCCTCCCCGAGCTCCTCGACGCCATCGTCCGCCTGATCGAGAAGTTCGGCTCGAACATGCAGTGCACGATCCTGCTTCTCGACGAGACGGGCACGCGCGTGCGCAACGGGGCGGCGCCGAGCTTGCCCGCGGAGTACATCCAAGCGCTCGAGGGCCAGCCGATTGGTGCACATGCTGGCTCGTGCGGTGCCGCGGCGTTCCTCAAGCGACCCGTGGTCGTCGAGGACATCGCGACGCATCCCAACTGGGTCGACTATCGTGACGTCGCACTGCGCTTCGGGCTGCGCGCGTGTTGGTCGACGCCGATCATGTCCGACGACACGGTGCTCGGAACGTTCGCGATGTACTACCGCGAGCCCCGCGGCCCGTCGGATCACGATCGCCAGCTCGTCGAGGCGGCGACGCACCTCGCGGCGGTGGCGATCATGCACGATGCGAGTACGCGAGAGCTGCACGAGCGAGAGCAACGTGCGGTGGCCATGGCGGACGCACTTCGCAACAGCGAAGAGCGGTTGCGCGCGATGATCGAGCACACGCCGAACGTCGCGGTGCAGTGGTACGACGACGACGGACGGATGACGTTCTGCAACCGCGCGTCGCTCGCGCTGTTCGGATGGAACGCAAACGCGGTGATCGGCAAGACGCTCCTCGAGATCGGCTTCTTCACGCCGACCGAGGACGAGCGGTTCACGCGCTCGCGCGCACTCGCTGCTGCGGGGACACCGGCGGCGCCGATCGAGTTCACGTATCGCCGCGCGGATGGATCGCGCGGGTGGCTCCTGTCGACGGTGTTCCAGATCCCGTACGGCACGAACGAGTCATGCATCGTGTGCATGGACGTCGATCTCACCGAGCATCACCGGATGCAGGACGCCGTCCGAGCCAGCGAGACCCTGCGCGCGACGATCTACACGAGCGTCATCGATCCGATCTTCTACGTCGAGGTCGAAGGCCCCGAACGCTATCGGTTTCGCTCGGTCAACCCGGCGTTCCTGCGCTCGACGGGCCTCGCGGAGTCCGATGTCATGGGACGCGAGGTCTCCGAGGTGATTCCGGAGCCGTCGTACTCGCTCGTGCGCGAGAAGTACCGCGAGGCGATCGCCACGCGCAGCGCGGTTCGCTGGGAAGAGCTCACGCCGTATCCGACGGGCGTGCGTCACGGGATGGTCTCCGTCTCGCCGCTCTTCGACGAGAACGGCCACTGCATGCTGGTCGGTACGGTGCACGACATCACCGACCTGCGCCGCGCTGAAGCCGAGCGGCGAACCCTCGAAGCGCAGCTCCAGCAGAACCATCGCCTGCAGTCGCTCGGCACGCTCGCCAGCGGCATCGCACACGACTTCAACAACGCGCTCGCGGCGATCTCCTCCAATGCGAGCCTCGCGCTCGAGCCCGACCTGCCGGCGTCCGAGGTCCGCGAGTCCCTCGTCGACATCCAGCACGCGACGCAGCGTGCGACCAAGCTCGTGCGACAGATCCTCCGGTTCGCACGCAAGGAGGAAGCGCGCAAGGAACGGGCGGACGTGCGCCCCGTGATCGAGGAAGCGGTCGCGCTCGTCCGTCGCGCGATCACCTCACGGATCAGCATCACGACCAAGGTCCCGGCGACTCCGCTCGAGACGATGTTCGATCCCACGCAACTCCATCAAGTCGTGGTGAACCTGGTGACGAACGCCGCGCACGCGAACGCGGAGAGCATCTCGGTCACCGCCGAGGCCTACGACCACACGGGGCGGCAGCTCGATCTTCCCGACGGGCCGTACATCAAAATCTCCGTCTCCGACACCGGTGTCGGCATGGACGAGACCACGCGTGCTCGCATCTTCGATCCGTTCTTCACGACGAAGTCCGCGAGCGAAGGCACCGGCCTCGGGCTCTCGATCGTTCACGAGATCGTGCGCGCACACGGCGGCGCGATCACGGTGTGGAGTCAGCTCGGCAAAGGAGCGACGTTCGACATCTACTTGCCGCGCATCGCCGGCCAGCGCCTTCCCTCCAACCCGGGTCACGGCGAGCGTATCCTGCTCGTCGACGACGAGGAAGCGATCGTGTTCCTCGGCAAGCGCCACCTGACGAAGCTCGGCTATCGCGTCACCGCGCACGCGAGCCCGTACCGCGCACTCGACGAGATCCGTTCGCATCCGCAGAGCTTCGACGCGGTGATCAGCGATCTTGCGATGCCGGGCATGTCGGGCATCGCGTTCCTCGACGAGGTTCGCAAGATCCGACCGGACATCGTCGTGATCCTGACCGCTGGCTTCGCGCGGCCCGAGGACGTGGAGCTCGCCCGCGCGCACGGCTTCGGCGAGCTGATCCCGAAGCCGCACACGATCGACGAGTTCGCGTGGGCGGTCTCGGGGCGACTGCAAGAGCGCCGGCCCGCGTCCACGTGAGACGTCCGGACAAACAACGGGCCCGGTAGCTCTCCGCCACCGGGCCCATTTCCAACTATGCCGTCGCGATCGTCTTCATCACGGATGCCGGCACCTCGTCGTAGCGTGCCGGCTCGAGCGTGAAGCGCCCGCGTCCGTGCGTCAGCGAGCCGAGCGAGTCGGCGTAGCCAAACGACTCGGCGAGCGGGACCTCGGCGCGCACGACGCGATCGTCATTGCGCGTCTCGATGCCGAGCACCTGCCCGCGCCTGCGACCGACGTCGCCGATCACCGTACCGACATCCGGCTCGGGGCACGTCACCTCGAGGTGCATGACGGGCTCGAGCAAGACCGGCTCGGCTTGCGCGGCCGCTTGACGGAACGCGAACATCCCCGCGGTCTGGAAGGCCAGCTCGCTGGAGTCGTTCGAGTGCATCTCGCCATCGAGCAACGTCGCGCGGACGTCCACCACGCGATGTCCGCCGCAGAGACCGTTCTCCATCGCGTCGCGCACGCCCTTCTCCACGCCACGGATGTACTCGCGCGTGATCGAGCCGCCCTTGATGCGGTCTTCGAACACGAAGCCCGTGCCGCGCGGCGATGGCCCGACCTCGAGGACGACGCGCGCCCACTGTCCAGGTCCACCGCCCTGCTTCACGTGCCGGTAGTCCACGCGCGCCGTCTTGCGCAGCGTCGAGTGATACGCGACGAGCGGCTTGCCGGTGCTGACGACGACATGATGCTCCAACGCGAGTCGCTCGATCGCGATCTCGAGGTGCAGCTGCCCCATGCCCGCCAGCAACGTCTGGCCGGTCTCGTTGTCCGTCTCGATGCGCAGCGACGGATCCGCCGCGATCATGCGACCGAGCGCGATGCCCAATCGTTCGCGATCCTCGGAGTGCTTGGCCTCCACGGCGACGCGAATGACCGGCTCGGGCGCCACGATCGACTCGAGCTCGAGCGGCGCATCCGGCGAGCACAATGTCTCGCCGCCGCTGATCGGCAATCCGATGATCGCACCGATCTCGCCCGCCTCGAGTCGCGTGACCTCCTCGCGTCGATCGGCCATGAGCTGCACCAACCGCCCGATGCGAAGCTTTCGCCCCGCACGCGCGGCCAGCACGGTCATGCCCTTCTCGAGCGCGCCCGCATACACGCGAACGAACGTGAGCTGTCCGTGTGCATCGAACGTGACCTTGAACCCCAGCGCCGCGAGCGGCACTACGGAGGCCTCGGGAATTCCACGATCACGTGGCGATGGCAGCAACGCCACGATCGCGTCGAGCAACGTCTCCACGCCGCGATGCTTGTAGGCCGATCCAGCGAGGACCGGCACCACCGCACCGCGGATGGTCGCCTTGCGCAACGCGGCCCACAGCGTGGCCGCATCCACATCGCGCCCGTCGACGATCGCCGCGAGCACCGACGGATCTTCGTCGGCACACGCGTCGAGCAGTCGCTCGCGCACGCTAACCAAGTTGTCAGAGAGCACCACCGGTGTCCGCACCGGCGTCGACGAGTCCTCGCCCGTCCAGCGCACTTCTTCTTTCGCCACCAAGTCGACGACGCCCGCGAGCACGTCGCCGTCATAGATCGGCCACTGCACCGCGATGGGCTTTGCGCCCAACCGCGTCGCCACATCCGCGATCGCGCGTTCGAAGTCCGCGCCGACCCGGTCTAGCTTGTTGACGAACACCAATCGCGGAACGCGATGCCTATCCGCCTGTCGCCACACCGTCTCGGTCTGCGGCTCCACGCCCGCGACGCCGTCCAACACGACCACGGCGCCATCGAGCACGCGCAACGAGCGCTCCACCTCGATGGTGAAGTCCACGTGTCCCGGAGTGTCGATCAGATGGATGCGATGGTCTTTCCAATCGCACGTCACTGCCGCCGCGAGAATCGTGATGCCCTTGCGTTGTTCGATCGGATGAAAATCCGTGGTCGCATTTCCGAGGTGGACCTCGTTGTGCGCCTGATGAATGCGCCCCGTGTAATAGAGGACGCGCTCGGTCAGCGTGGTCTTGCCTGCGTCCACGTGAGCGATGTTTCCGATGTTTCTGATTCTGTCGATGTCGATCCTTCGGGTCATAGGACCCTGCCTTCCTGAACCTCGATCCAATCCAAAGCGCGGCCACGCGCCGTCGCGCTGACCCATCACTGCACCACGAACCCGCGAGGTCGGGACCACGCCGCAACGCCTGACGGACGTCGCGCGGGTGCACCAGCCTCCCCGCGGATCAGGGACGACCGGGGAAGACCGACAGGCGGGAGTAGTCGGTAGAACGCGCGAGCGCCTCCGCTACGGAGGCCACGCGACGATCGAAGCGCTGGATATAGAGCGTCGTCATACGGGTGCCTTGTGGCGGGCCAAACTAAGGGCGATGCTGGGATGTGTCAACGCGAACCTTGACACCGCGGGGGAGGCCGACTAGAAACCTTCACCTCGGTCGTTCGGGCGAATAGCTCAGCGGAAGAGCGTCGCCCTTACAAGGCGGTGGCCGCAGGTTCGAATCCTGCTTCGCCCACGAGAACTCACTGAAAACTGAACGATTCTGGAGCGGTAGTTAAGTCGGTTATAACGCCGGCCTGTCACGCCGGAGGCCGCGGGTTCGAGTCCCGTCCGCTCCGCGACTTAACGGCCCAACATCGCAAGGTGTTGGGCCGTTGGCGCTTTCGGCTTTGCCACGCCTTTGCCACGGCTCGCTCGCATCTCGGCCCGGCTCTCGACCTTCGGGGTCTCGCAGAGCCGCCGCGCATCGAGCATCGCGATGATCTTCTGATCGGGATCATCGTGCCCCTTCTGCGCCTCCAACACGGCCGCAGGATGCGGCCTCATGTGGGCCTCCGCGAAGTGGACGTACAGCATCGTCTCGTCCACCCGCTTGTGTCCCATCCACTGCATGAGCTTCCACGGGTTCACGCCAAACATCGCGGCGTGGGTTCCGAAGGAGTGGCGGAGCGTGTGCCAGCCGTGCTCGGGCAGTCCCGCGGCACGGCAGAGGCGATAGCAGTGGTACTTCGTTTCGTTGTCGTTCTTCTGCGAGCCATCCAGGTTCCGAATGACGGCTCCGGTGCGGACCGTATCGAGCGCCTTCAACGCTGCAAGCAACGTCGGGGTCATCGGCACCTTGCGGCGCGTCCGTCCCTTTGGCGTGGTCAGCGCGCCACGGCGAATCTGCTGATTCACCGTGATCGTGCCCGCGATCAGATCGACATCGCGCCGCCAATCGAGCGCGCGGATCTCACCGACCCGCAAGCCCGCTTCGCCAGCAAGACACACCGCCGCGTACCAGATCGGATCCAGCGCCTTCGCCGCCGCGAGCATGCGTGCGTACTCCTCCACGCTCCACGCAACGATCTCAGGTCGCTCGACCTTCAACAGACCCACGGCCGGTGCACGTTCGATCACGCGCGCCGCTTCCGCGTACTTCAGCGCCTTCGACAACACCGCGAGGATGTTGTTGATGGTCTTGTCGCTCTTCTTCTCTCCGATCAACCGCGCCCGAAAGCGCGCAATCGCAGACACGTCGATCTCATCGATCCCCATCTCACCGAACTCCGGCTTGAGGTGGATCTTCATGATCGACTTCTTCGACTCGACCTCGCTGGGCTTGTTCTTCCTGCTCACGACCCATTCGGTCCAGAACCTGCCATCGAACCATTCCGTGAACGTCGGATACGCCTTTCTCGACGGCACGCGCTCCGGGTGCAGACATCGCTCGATGTGATCGAGCATCGCCTGCTGCGCTGCCGCCTTGGTGTTGATGTGATTGGGCGCCGAGCCAGAGATGCGCTCGCGCGTTCCGTCCGGATAGTGGACGACGTGGCGGTATCGCCAACGCCCGTCGGATGTACGTCGAACCGGCATTGATCAGCCTTTCCGAGTCGACGTGGCCTTGCATCCTTCTAACCAAGACAGTAGCGCTCCTCGTCGGAAAAGTATTCGCTTGCCTAGACGCTGATGCGGGATCGCGCCACGGCCCGCGTAGTCGTAGACCGTGTTGCGATCGACGCCGAGGAACTCGGCGACCTCGTCGGCGGACATGACCTCGCTCGGTTCCTTCGCAGGCAAGGCGACCGGCGGTTGAAGTCGTACGTCGCGGTAGTTCTGAAGCGCTTGCATGCCCGCGATAAGGACGCTGCGGGTGACGAGCTTCACGAAGAGCTCGCCGTCGCCTGCCACCTCGATCATAACGGGCTCGTCGGTCTTCGCGATGTCACTCACGACGCAAGTCCCTTCTCGATCTCGTCGAGGTGCGTGCGAACCCACGTGGCGGCGTCCTCGACGGACATCGCGACAACATCGGCGAGCACGCGCGAGATCTCAGGATCGGCCGCGAGCCTCGAAAGCATCGGCGCGAGCTTCATCAGGCGCGTTCGTTCGTCGGGTTCGAGTAGCGTGCCGATCGCGACGGCTTTGCCCGCAAGTGCCTGCTGGAGTGCGACTGGATCGAGAGCATTCTTCGATTGCTGGTGCTTTGCGGCTGCCCGTCGCCAGTCGAGCGCGTCTACCAGCTCGAGGCGCTTCGTCGCTCCGTCGATCTTCGGTGCGAGCAGCGAGGTGACCAGTTGCTGGACGACCGCGCCGACGATCGGCTGTAGTTGCTCCGCCCAATCTGGTTTGCGTTCGGGCTCGTCGTCTTCCTCCTCGACGTATTCATCTGGAGGCGGGATGAGTTGCGGTGGAGGCGCGTTGCGGAAGAACCCGCGCGCGGAGCTGATCGCCTTGATCCACTCGGCTTGCGACTCCGCGACAGATCGCATCGCGTCTGCGTTGGTGCGCGCCATGTGCGCGACCGCTTCGAGTGCGAAGCGGAGATCGCTGGTGCCCGGCGAGCGCAACGCTGGCGTAACAGCGACGTCGGGCTCGGCCGCGTTGCGGAATTCGCGCGACGTCTCGACCGTCGTCACATAGTCGATGACGTTACCGACCTCGTCGACTGCGTAGACGCGGAAGGTGTCCGCGCCGCAGGTGTCGACGAGGTCATCGACGGTCGTGTCGAGCGGAAAGCGTGCCGGCTGCTTGTCAGGTCCGTTGATGACGCGTGGGCGGCCTTTCGTATGGCGACAGATTCGCCAGGCTGCTGTGCCGTCGGGGACCGGAAGGTGATGGCCTTGGAGGTCTCGTGCGAGTGGGGGATGTTCGTCGGGTTGGTTGGTTGGCGCCGCCTTCATCCATGAATGATAGGACCGAGGTCGGCAACCCTTGCCGACCGGTGAGATCCCGGGCGACGCTCGACCTTGTGGCGAACCTTCTCGAAAGCCTCGCGGAAACCATCCTGAAAGGGTTCGACAAGCCCTTTCCATTGCGATCTCCACGAGGTTCGAAGCCTCTTCCGCGCGGGGTTAAGAGTGTATCGCCGCGGTGAGATCGGACAGGTCGCTCGTGCCCTACGCGTTCTCAATGCGCTCCGCGGTTACAAGCAAGGTCGTTGGGTCGGCGAGGTCGCTGCCGAGGTCAGCTCGAGCGAACGGACGGTTCGACGCGACATCGACGAACTTCAGGACGCAGGCTTCGACATCGAGATATCCAAGCGCGACGGCCGCTCCATCGCGTGCCTCGCGATCGAACGGAACTACTCGCCGGTCTCGATCACGAAACGTGAACGCTTCACGTTGCTCGCCGTCCGCAGCGTGTTCGACGTGCTTCGCGGGACACCACTACACGACGACGTGATCAGCGTGCTCGCGAAGCTCGAACAACGACTCAACGTTGCGGAGCGCAGTGAGACCACCGCTATGCGCGAGCGTTTCGCGTACGTACCGGACGGCGGAACGAAAGCGTATGACGACAAGCAGGAAGTCATCGACGCGATCCAGACCGGAATCCTGTCGCGTAAGGTGCTCCGGTATTCCTACAAGGACTCACGCGGGCGAGCGAAGCGTGGGTACCTCGCTCCCTTCGCCCTCCTCCTCTACCGGCACGGCCTCTACGCGGTCGGTTCGACCTCCAACGATCTTCCGCTCGACACCGCGAGCTGGCGTACCACTCTTAGCGTGCTCGCAGTCGAGCGATTCATCGAGGCAGAGCATCTTCGTGATCGAGCTTTCGAAATTCCTGCGGACTTCAGCATCGCAGAGGTGCTCCACGGTGCGTTCGGAATCCACGTTGGTCAGCCCGACAAGTCGACCAACGTCGTCGTCGAGTTCAGCCGTGAGAAAGCAAGCCTCGTGAAGGCGCGCGCTTGGCATCCAACCCAGCAACTCGAATCAACGGGTAGCGGCGGGGTACGGCTCTCACTCACGGTCACGAACCTAAAGCCACTCGTGTCCTGGATTCTGGAATGGGGACCGCACGCGCGCGCGATCGAGCCACCAGAATTGGTCGCGCGTGTCGTCGAGGAACTCGACGCGGCTCGGCGACAGTACAGATCGCGGTGAGCTAGGATGGCAACGCCATGACGTTCAAGCGGCGTGTGTTGTCGGCGATGGGGAAGGACGAGCTGCAAGAGGTGGCTCGTAGGCTGGATCTCGATGTCACCACTCGGATGACGGTAACCGAGCTACGAGACACGCTCTCGAAGAGCAAGCGCGCTAGCGTAAGCGAGATCGTCCAAGAGTCGATGTCACGCGACACGCTGAAAGCCATCTGCGAAGCGTGCGGCCTCGACAACACGAGCAAAGAGAAGGCTCCGCTCGTCGAGCGCATCCTCGCCGCAAGCGGAACGAACGGTAGCAAGAGCAGCGCATACAAGATCGCGCCCGAAAGCACGAAGGGTAGCAAGGCAGCCGAAGGTCCCGCACCGCTCGGCACATTGCTGCCGGAGCTCGACGTTCCGGCGAACAAGCCGACGAAGGCCAAGGGTAAGGGAGAGAAGCGTCGCCGTGGTGGAGTAACGGACGCCGACGCGGTGATCGCAGGAACGCTTAAGGCCGCCCTTCAGCAGTTCGCGCTCGGTGCTGCGGGCGGCTACAGCGGACGCGACGCACATCTCTCGTTCACGACGCACCTTCTCGAGTGTTTTGGTTGGACAGCAGGTCGTCCCGATAACGCGGAGATTCCGCGACTCTTTTCCATCGCCGATGCTGGCAAGCGCGTCGAGCGCGAAGTTGCGCTCTGGTGGCGCGAGCGCGGAACGTTGATGGAGGTCGCGCCGCACGATGCGGTGCTCGACTTCGCGTGGAAGGATCTGGTGCGCGTATGCCTTCAGCTCGATCCGGTCCCGCAGTACGTCGTCCTGACCAACCAGCGCGATCTTCACCTCTACGACCTCGCTCGCGATCGCGAGTCACCCCGGCTCGCGATCCGCATCGACGACCTCCCAAAGTACAGCGAAGCGTTTCCCTTCTTCACGCAGGAATGGAGACCCGGAATGCTGCCAAAGATCGTCAACGTCGAGAAGGTGTCCGAAGAGGTCGCTGATCTCGTCGCGCGGCTCTATCGTAGTGTTCGGGCGGCGCATCCCACACGCGAACGCGACGTCATTCAATTCACGCTCCAATGCATCACGTCGATGTTCGCCGAGGACATCGGCCTGTTGCCGAAGAACTACTTCACGTCGCTCCTCTACAACGGCGCGAAGGGCGGCAACGTCGAGCA
>Ga0154020_10001495_pt1 | contig 28743 bp, 22 predicted proteins | sample Klosneuvirus_201_FD_109709 | JGI IMG/M metagenome (GOLD analysis project Ga0154020, IMG submission 109709) | Active sludge microbial communities from wastewater, Klosterneuburg, Austria - Klosneuvirus_20160825_MG | ecosystem: Engineered > WWTP > Aerobic digester > Activated sludge | place...
CGTTTCCCCAGAAAGTCGCTGACACTCTGGCAGGGGTTTCCGGACTCGACAGAGTATGGAGCTGGAAAACCACCGGCGCCGGTGGGGAAGACGCAATCTTCCTGATCGGAACAAAAACGAACACCCGGGAAGCGAAAATGAAACTCATAAACAGTGGTTGGCGGCATCTGGAAAATTTGTTCTCCGAAAAGTCCATGTGCGTCGATGAAGTCGTTAACCACAAGCTTTTGCACTAAATCTCCCAATGGAATACCATGAACCCTCAGCATCATTTTAAAGTTGAAGTCGCCAGCAACATCGCGCTGTTGAAATACTGGGGCAAGCGAGACCCGTCAAAACAGTGGCCGGCCAATGACTCTCTGTCGATGACCCTGAAAAACGCGCAGACTTTCACGAGTGCCCGCGTTATCGGAGAAACCTCCGACGTCGTCATCTGGGGCGGTCGCCAACTGCCCTCTGACGACCCCGCCGCAGTGCGGGTCAGAAACCACCTCAGTCGCCTGCGGGCAATACTATGCCTGGACTCAAAACTTGAGATTGTGACGGAAAACACCTTCCCGGCCGCCTGCGGCATTGCCAGCAGCGCCAGTGGATTTGCTGCGCTCACCACCGCGGCCCTCGCCGCCTGGACTGGTGGTCGCTCCCTCGAAGATCTCGACCAGGTTGGGTTTTCAAGAAGTCAGCTCGCATTACTTGCCAGATTAGGATCGGGAAGCGCCTGCCGAAGTTTATGGGGGGGTTTTGTCCGCTGGCATGCTGGTGACACTCCTGACTCACAGGCAGTCGAACAGCTCTGCGATGAATCTCACTGGCCCCTGGCTGACGTCATCGTTTTGGTTTCCGATAAAGAGAAAAAAATAAGCTCCCGCGTTGGACACGAGTCGGCGTTCTCAAGTCCGTTCATGGAGCCTCGCCTGGCAGGCCTTCCGGAGCGCATGTCCAAAATGATCGCTGCCATTGAATCGCGGCACCTAGAAGGCCTTGGTCTGTTGATGGAAGCGGAAGCACTCGAAATGCACAGCGTCATGATGAGCTCAAATCCGGCGGCAAACTATCTGCTGCCTGAAACCACGGCCCTTCTTTCATGGATACGTAAAAGAAGACATTTTGGCGATTTTCCCGCTTACTTCACCATCGATGCAGGCCCTAATGTCCATTTAATCTGCGAACCTGGCGATGTCGCCAAAGTATGCGCAGCGTTGAATGATGATTGGCCTGAACTTCGCCTCTTTCGCGACGAATGTGGCAGCGGACCGGTATTGAGGGCACTTTCATGAGTGAGCTGACCACAAACAATCCCCCTTTTGCACCTTTTGCGTCACTTTGCGGTCGCGTAACCCATGGGCCGAAGACCGCTCGACAAAGCGCTTGTGCGAAAGCCATCGTCGTCGGTGAACACGCGGTCGTGTACGGTGCGGCAGCCGTGGCATTACCGCTGACCAGCCTGCGCATGAGTGTCACGCTCCATCCACGGGGGTCATGGTCTGTAAACGGGGCAAAAAAAAGCGAGCCGAATATTCGCATGAAACTCGGCGACAAGCAGGTGTCACCCCATCTCAAACAGACGGTGCATGAAGCCTTCGCCGTGCTCGGCGTCGATCCATTCCCTCTGGAAATCGATGGACACTCTTCGGTTTACATCGGAGCTGGCCTTGGGTCCTCCGCCGCACTTTGCATTGTGCTCCTTCGCTCTATTTCATCTTCTTTAGGCATGAATCTGACAGACGACGAACTCGCCTACTTAGGCAATAAGCTGGAAGCGCGCTTCCATGGCAACCCTTCGGGACTCGACACGTCCACCGTCGCCCTGGAAACCCCAATTCTGTTCCGCCGCGGCCTGCGGGCGCAACCCCTGGCTATTCCAGAAAGCACCGACCAGAAAAGATGGCGCTTTGCACTGATCGACAGTGGCGTTCGCGCGTCAACAATGACCATGGTAAATATCGCATCTCCGTGGTTCCAATGTGCAGAGGGTGCAAATCGCATCCAACAGTTCGACGATGCCTCCAGACAGGTCGCCACCGGACTGGTTCAGGGTGATATCGCCGGTGTCGCTGACGCAATGGAGCGCACTGGATCATGGCTCAAGGAAGCGGGCGTGGTGACTGATCAGCTGACTGACATCATCACCCGGGCACGCGAAGCGGGCGCACTCGCTGCTAAATCAACCGGCGCTGGCGGCGGTGGCTGTGTGTTGGCACTTCTTCCAGCTAACCTGCCAACGAACGATGCGCTGAAGGCTATGTCGAAACGTCTTCCTGGACTGAACATCATCGGCGTCGAGGTGCCATGATGAAGTTCAGGAATGAAAACCGCACGCGCATATCTCTGGCCTATTCACCGGATACCGACGACGCTTTTATGGTAACGGCGATGCAGGAAGGCGGAGTAGACCTGGGACCCTACGAGTTTGATTACCACGTCGATGACATCCAGGTCCTTAACGATGCTGCATTAGAAGGACGATACGATATCACAGCCATCAGCGTGGCGGCCTGGCCATCTATATCAGCAACGTACAAATTCATGCCCATTGGCGGCAGCATTGGAGATGCCTTCGGACCTGCGGTAGTCGTGTCCCCTGCCAGCTCCTTGAAAGACCTTTCCGACCTGCATGGAAAAAAAGTCGCCATTCCGGGGCTAAAGACCTCCGCCTACTTTGCCGCCATGGCACTGACTGGTGGATTTGTACCCGTTCCCATGTACTTCAAGAGAATTCTGGACGCAGTTAAAGACGGTACGGTCGATGCCGGAGTTCTCATTCACGAACGCCAGCTCGACTGCGATGTACACGGCGTTAAAAAAATCTCAGATTTGGGCGCTGCCTGGTCCCAAAAATTTGACCTCCCCCTGCCACTGGGGTCAAACGCAATCCGCCGGAGCCTTGGTGCCGATGTCATCGCTGACTTATCAGCGATCTATCGGGCCAGCATTGTGGCCGGACTTGCCGACCGCAAGGAGACTCTAAAAAAAGCACTGGCCCGCTCTAAGGCTGGAATCGATGAGAAACTCGGCGATCGCTACATCTCCATGTATGTCAACAGCAACAGCCTCGATTTTTCTGACCTTGTCGTACAGGGTACGCAAAAATTATACGACGAGGCGGCACGATTCGGGCTATGCTCTCCCAAGATATCCATCGACTTCGCGACCGATCAGGTCCCGGGAGTTCAATAAATGAACGATGCAAGCCTCAATTTGATCGCAGACAAGGTGTATTCGGGCCAAAGACTTTCGGAAGCTGACGCGTTGACATTGTTCGAAACCCCCGACCTGCTTTCTGTGGGAAAATTGGCCGACTATGCCAATCGCCGCCTCAACGGCGACAGGGTTTTTTACAACATCAACCGCCACATCAATCCGACAAACATTTGCGCGATGTCGTGCAAATTCTGCGCTTTTTCGCGTAAACCTGGCGAAGAAGGTGCATACGCCTTTGACCTTGAGCAGATCCTTCAAAGGGCCGGAGAGGCCGTTGCGCAAGGCGCTACGGAAATTCACATGGTGGGGGGGCTCCACCCACGGTGGCCGTTTAAAACCTACCTGCAAAAAATCGCCGCCATTCATGCTGCGCACCCGGACGTTCACATCAAGGCTTTTACGGTTGTCGAACTCGACTGGATCGCCCGGCGGGAAAGACGTCCTATCGACGAAATTCTGAGAGACCTCCGGGACGCGGGCCTGGGTTCGCTGCCTGGTGGTGGCGCAGAAATTTTCCACCCGGAGATTCGTGAAAAAATCTGTGACACCAAAGTCACCGGCGACCAATGGATTGCCACGCATAGGCTCGCCCATAACTCAGGCATGCGCTCAAACTGCACCATGCTCTACGGCCATGTGGAGTCGTTCTTCCACCGGGTCGATCACATGCGCCGCCTGCGTGAGCTGCAAGATGAAACCAGGGGCTTCAACGTTTTTATCCCCCTGGCCTTTCAGCCCTTTGAAAATGAAATGGGTGTGCACCGGTACACATTTGGGTTTGATGACCTGAAAACCCTTGCCGTCGCGCGTCTCTACCTGGACAACTTTCAGAACATCAAAGCGTATTGGATCATGCTGGGGCAGGATATTGCGCAGTTGGGTCTGAACTTTGGTGCCAACGACTTCGATGGAACCGTGACGGAAGAAAACATTTCCCGTATGGCCGGTGGGCGTTCAGGAATGTCGATGAGTCGCAGCGACCTGGAAACTATGATCCGGCGGTGCGGGCGTACACCCATCGAACGGGACACGCTTTATCGTCCCATAGTGCGTGGGCAGACAGATGCCTCAACACCTGAGCAGGGAGCCCAGGGCGCATTGCCCGTAAAGGTGACCGCCGTGGGATCTGGCGATTTTTACTCTGACGGCAGCGCGCCAGAAAAGCTTGTTGAAGCTGCGATGAATGCACCAATTTTTGAGCTCGGTGAACTGGCCGCCGCCAAGAAAAGTCTTTGCGACGAGCCGCAGTCCAGATGTTCTCCGGCTTTCATTCTAAAATTGGCGGCACTCAAAAACCCCGCCGACCATTCGTTTAATCTCACCGGGGCTTTCGTTGCTCATGAAGTAAATACGGATATCGGCCCGGCCACCGTTGTTCTGGACTGCGATGGTTTAGACGAGCTGGATGGTGAATGCGAACACATCGATACAGTTGCTGCTATCTATGAAGCCATAAAGACCTGTGTAAGAAAATTTCCCGACGCAACTTTGGTCCTTGCCGGATTCCGCTCCATCTGGTCTTTGGCGCGCAAAGCTAACCTCACTCTTCCCGAAATGGCCACCAACCTTCGGAATGCCGGCATATCGCGCGTCGAAAGTTCACCAGGAGAGCGGGAGACCGACCTGACGGAAGCTGAAATGACCCGGCTCCATGAGTCCTTTCACGCGGCAGATCTAAAAACGTCAGGGAAGGTCGAAATCGTGGCCAGCCTCTTCAATAACCTCACGCCCAACTGGGAGGCCTTTGTCCGACGGTTGCTGACCCTGCGCCAGTTAAGCGCAAAAACCCGCGGGCTGCATTCCGTTCAAATCACCACGCAGGCTGCCACCAGCACCATGTCCACGGTCAGCAATAAGATCACTCCCGCCGAATACCTTAGAGGGGTGGCCTTGGCACGGTTAGTCATGGCGGAGGACTGTATTGTGAGCACACCACTTCTGACAATCCCCACTCATAACGGAGGACAGTCGGCGGGCATCGACGGCACCCAGCACCCTGCGGAAAAGACCGCCACCGTTGCTCTGTCGTTTGGATCCGCGGACCTGGGCTATATTCCATTGCATCAAATCAGCTACTTAAGAATCCTCGAAGACATCGCTGCCACCGGCGGTGACAGAAAACCCCAGGAACCGGCCTTTGAGAGGAGTGCGATTCCGGCTCATTTATTGTCGCATATCAGTCAGTTGCGGCACAGGCCGACCATGCCAGCTCGTGCAAATTAGGCCTGCCGCTCATCAAAAATTACGTTCGGTCCGATGATGAACGAGTGCACTTTGCGATCTTTAGTCAAAGGGACCGATGAAAGAGGCAAGGAAATTAGAAACCCCTGATTCAGCTGTGCTGCTTGATGCCTATTCTTTAAGCGCACCGGCCACGCCCATTCCTACAACCGGAAACTACCGCACCATTCCCAAGTCCCGAAGCTTCACCAAAACTTTATTCTTAATTAGCTTTTGGGCGAGTACTGTTGGGTTTGCCTGCGGAATCGTGTTAACCATCCTGATCCTACAGGGTAAACTCGACTTCGATAAAAGCGCGATCAAGGCTTTTTTCCGATTTCTCTCAGGACACTGAACGCTGTGTCGCTCGCGACGATTATCTTGCTGAACTGAGGCTAAATGCAGATCCTGATTGACCTGCTTCATTTTTTGACCCCCTACGGGCACATGAGCTATGCCGCCATGTTTCTGCTGCTGCTCGCCTGTGGGTTTGGCCTGCCGATGCCGGAAGATATCATCCTGGTCACCGGCGGCATTTTGGCCGCCTCCGGTATCGTCGACCCCTACATCACCATCGTACTTTGCATATGTGGGGTTCTGTGTGGTGACGGGGCCATTTTTTTTATCGGAAGGCGCTTCGGACCAGCGATCAAGACCGCTCCGGGATTTCGTCGACTTTTCACGCCAAAACGAGATGCCAAGGTTTCGCAGGTATTCCAGCGCTATGGAGATAAGGTCATCTTTATGGCCCGATTCATGCCCGGATTACGCATGCCGATTTTTATGACCACCGGTGCGTATCAGGTCCCTCCCTGGAAGTTTTTTCTTCTGGATGGATTCGCCGCTTTAATATCGGTCCCGGTCTGGGTCTATCTTGGATTTCTCTTTGGCGACAATTTGGAGCTGCTGGAACGAAAAATCCGTCACCTTCAAACAGGAATGTTCCTTGGCCTGATCGGTATCGCCGTTGCGGTCATAGCTTATTTCAAACTTCGTCGGAAGAAATCTCTGACCCCGGTCGGCCCGGCTGATCCAACTGGCCGAGCTGATCAGGCTGGGTCTTTTGAAAGGTGAGCTCATCCTCCCGGTGACAGGGAAGCCCCCCTTTCCCGCTTTTTCCGCGGTAAACCTCCGATGCTAAAAATTCCCGCTCCGCTTTTAACTCATCCTCAAAAACACTCTTCGCCCAAACCCGCTGGTCCGGGTTCCATCGATACCCCCGGGCCCGCAGGACATCCTTAACCTCAAACGGTGCTCCGACCGCAGAGAGGAGAAATTCCCGCATGTAGCTACGTTCAATAAGTTCGGGAATTCTTGGTGCAATGATCCGAAATGTTGTTGCACAATCAAATAATGCTCGATGAGCAAATGGATTCACAAACCCCATGTCAGCAGCCAGATAATTCAATGCCCTCGTCTTGTGACCATGGGCTCTCCAATTGATATGCTTTGAGGAACAGGCCCAATGGAGAGGCATCTCCCTGACTTCCGGTCGCCCTTCCACAAACGCTCGATCAAACGCGGCATTGTGGGCAATCACTACTGACACCCCGGTAAGGAAGTCCCGTACGATGTCCCACCGGATTTTGTGCCCGCGCAAAACAGCGTCGCTTAAGCCAGTGAGTTTAGCTACTTCCTCGGACAGCGGCATTTCTGGGTCTTCAATGCCCGAATAGGTGCCAATAACCGCAGGTGCATGGTCGGCATCAGTCACAAAAGACAGCAGGCCGATCTCTATGATGCGGTCTTTCTTCGGATCTAGTCCGGTTGTTTCTAAATCTAAAATGACACCTTTATCCATCGTCCATTCCCTCTTTAAGTCCTTCGAGCGCCACCGGGCAAACTATGCAGCTTCAGGTTCTACAGGTATTTTCCGGTCTGCCCTACCATCTTTCGCCCATATCCTCTAAAATAAGGTCATACTCTTCTTTCTCCATATCTTTCAATTGCCGAATCAGAAACTGACTATTTTAAGTCGGGATTTCGGCACCAGATGACTCATGTGATGAGGCTCAGCGAATGTCTTCGACCTCACCCCGTAATTTGTTTCGGGACAAAAAATCAGCCGATTCATCGTCCGTTGCGATCGTGCTGAATTCCTTTACGGAATTAGTCGCTGCCGTTTTGCAGGAAAGCACCCTTAAACATCATAAAATTGAAACTCCAGAACCTGACATGATCAGCTTGAGTGATGACGGATTCACAACCGTCATCATCAGCACCCCGATATGGAGTTCGCCCGATCGACTAAAGCCTTACATTGAGAATTGCGCTGCCGCTGGCTTCACCATCATCTGCGCCGGCACTACCGATGAGCTGGCCAATCTGCCTTCAGAATGTGTGCGTGCTGAAGTCCAGTTAATGGGACTGCCGATCACCGTGTCCGCCCTTCTGGCAGCCCTCAACAGCGTCCACAACTTTCAGCGATTGCTGGAACGCAGTCATCACGAAAAAAAGGACATCGAAACCGCCACGGAAAACGTGAAATATGTGATGTCCATTTCACGGGAACTGAACGGGGAGCGTGACATCCCCAAGCTTTTGAACCTCATTTTGACCAAAGCACGCGAGATCTGCAAAGCCGATGCGGGCTCCATTTACACCGTGGAGTCGCAAACCCAAAATATAAAAGAAGGCGTCATTCGCTTTCGATTCACCCAAAATCACTCCATCGCTCAAAATCTTTCTGAATTCTCGATCCCGGTCAATGAGAACTCCGTCGTTGGCAATGCCGTGATCCACGAAGTATCAGTAAATATTCCTGATCTGTACAAGCTGAGCAGCGACAAAAGCAAAAATCCCTTTGGCGCGATGCATGATCGCTCCTGGGACCGGCGTATTGGCTATGAGTCTCACTCTATGCTGACCTTGCCGATGTTCGACATCTCCCATCAGGTCATCGGTGTCATTCAGCTTATCAACCGTAAAAGAAACGTCGAGAAGCGGCTCCTTGGTCCCCAGGACTTTTCCGACGAGGTCGTGCCGTTCGACGACCGCGACCAGGAATATGCCGAAATCGTCGCGCAGCAAGCAGGCATCGCCCTGGAAAACGCTCGTATGCACGAGGAAATCCAGGAGCTCTTTGACGGATTTGTCAACGCCTCGGTAACTGCGATAGAACAACGGGACCCTACGACGAGCGGTCATTCGCATCGCGTTGCGCGACTGACGGTGGACCTCGCAAAAGTTCTGGATCACCTCCCCGACGGGATCTACCAGCAGGTAAAATTCTCCGAGGATCAACTCCGGGAGATTGAATACGCGTCACTCCTCCACGATTTCGGCAAGCTCGGGGTGCGGGAAGCCGTACTGATCAAGGCGAAAAAGCTCTATCCTTGGCAGCTTGACTCACTGATGTCGCGCTTTGAACTGATTCGCGCCACAACGGAAATAGAGTACCTCAAGAAGGTCATTAACTTTCTTCAGGCTCCCAGCATCTTCCCGATGGGCATGAATCTGGAACAATTCGCTGCGGAAAAGGATGCAAAGGCAAAAGAGCTGGATACGTTTCTCGACTTCATCATTAAAGCTAACGAGCCAACGGTACTCGAACAGGGTGGCTTTGAACGCTTGAAGGACATCGCTAACCTGAAGTTTCGCGACTTTAAAGGCAATGACCGGTCCTTCCTGGACCCTGATGAGCTGAAAGCGCTTTCCGTGTCGCGCGGGTCCCTCACTGCCGATGAATTCTCGGAAATCCAGAGTCATGTGGTCCATACCTTCGAGTTTTTGAGAAAAATCCCCTGGGGTAAAAAGCTCTCAAACGTCCCGCAGATAGCGGCAAAGCACCACGAAAAACTGGATGGAACCGGCTACCCCAACTGCGCTGAAGGCGAACAAATTCCTATCCAGTCACGCATGATGACTATCTCGGATATATTTGATGCCTTGACCGCTGCAGATCGGCCATATAAACGCGCCGTACCCTTAGACAAAGCTCTCGACATTCTCAATATGGAAGTCAAAGGTGGCAAGGTAGACTCGGAACTATTCAAAATTTTCTGTGAATCCCAGGTCTATAAATCGGTGATGCAAGGCAGAATTTGATGCCTTGATGCCCTATCTTGTGCATAATTGATCGATGAATGCGCGACTAAACCATCGCCTCCTCCTCCATGCATATGCCAACGGCTATTTCCCGATGCCCGATCCGGACACCGGCGAGCCACTTTGGTACCGTCCGGATCCGCGGGCGATCTTGCCCCTTGATTCATTTCACACGTCCCGGTCGCTCGAAAAAACAATCAAGCGCGGCAAGTTCCGCACAACCATCAATAAAGACTTCTCAGGCGTAATTCATGGCTGCGCGGCGCGTCCGGAAACATGGATCAATGAGGAATTTATCGCGGCTTACTGCGATCTCCATGCAAAAGGTCACGCCCACTCAGTCGAAGTCTGGTTGGGAGATGAACTTGCTGGCGGATTGTATGGAGTCAGCATTGGTGGAGCTTTCTTCGCCGAATCCAAATTTCACAGAATAACCGACGCGTCGAAAGTGGCGTTGCATTATTTAGTACAACACATGGTCACGCGGGGAATGAGCCTGCTTGAGGTGCAGTTTGTCACGCCGCACCTCGCCCGGCTTGGCGTGGTAACCGTCCCTGAAAAAAAATACGAGAGCCTTTTGCAAAAGGCTCTCGTTCAAAAAACATCGTTTACGGATTGAATTTTGGCTTCACAACCCTTGACTGCGAGTCTTTCTGAACGTCGTCAAGAGTGCTGGTATTTTGGGGAAGGTAAACCACCAAACTTCCCTTGGCACCGCCCCGCGACACGGGCACCGTCACGGTTTCACCCGCTTTGACGTCCACAACAGCCGGCAGGTCTGCATAGGCAACTCCCGCTTCGACGGGGGCTATTTTCTGATAGCCATCGCCACTCTTCAAAAAGTCGTCTGCCTCAGGTGAGGTCGTGTCCGTCGACAATGCGCCCACTTTAATCCTCAGGTCCCCGTTGGGAGTTTTGGCAAGTTGAGAGATGTTCGCCGAAACAACTGCCAAGGTCGAATGGTTAAAGAATTGAACCGGCAAGACGTCAAGCAATGACTCGGTATAATCCTCCGAAGCGGCGGGAAAGTTCAGCTCATACTGAGCGCGCAGGCTTCTCATCCGGGCGGCATCGACCAGGACACTACGGAAGGTGTTGGCCGCCGCACCTGGGACATACAGGCTGGCATCGGTTGCGAGGAGTTCCTGCTCGGCGAGCCCATCACCATTTGTGTCTATCTGCACAGAAATCTCACAGAGGTTCCAGGTCGTCACGGGATTGAATAGCTTCACGGCTATCTGCAACACATCAGACAACACACCATCGATATCCTGCTTAATCACGCGATACCCAGCAGATTCGACGTCGCAGGATGAATTCCGTGCCGGGTTATTCTTCGGACCAATTTTGCGCTCATCGCGCCCCAGAAGGTTGAACAACAAGGCTTGACCAGCGGTTGCACCTTTGTTGGAAAGCTTCAGCTCGCCAGCGGCACCGGCGGCATCCGCCTCGGACGACGCGAAAATCTTCAAGTGGTCGACCGCAACGCGGGCAGTGCGCTTGGCAACCGCCAGGACCGGCAACCTTGCGACTTCCATTCCGGCCTCGTTCGTTAATTTAATAAAGCCATCAAGCTCGGCAGCTACAGCGGTCTCTGCGGGTGCAGAGATCGTCGCCAGTAACGTTAGCGTTTTGCTCGCCCCTGGAGCCAGCTCTATCGCTGCGTCTCCTTTGATATCGAGGCCATTGGCGGTCTCAGATTTGAGACTCAATTTTGCAGGGGATGCGGACATATTCCGCACCGTCACCGCACGACGAACTGCCTTCCGCTTTTCGACCGAAACTTCGCCAAGCGAGAGGGTCGCAGGCTCGAAAACAAGGGTCGTTGTCGCGGCATGGAACGCCTGCACCCGACCTGCTCCCATGTGAGCAACCGAATAAGGAACACTTTTTTGGTCGACGATCGTTTTGGCGGTACCAGTTAAAAGTGATTTAACGGTGGCGGGATCAAGTCCCTTGTGAACCTGCCGTAGCAGGGCAGTGACGCCGGCCACATGGGGCGCAGCCATGGAAGTCCCGCTAAAGCGCACACCTTCCGCGCCGCCTCCTGCTTTTGCCGACATGATATTCTGACCCGGAGCTGAAATCTCAGGCTTAATAAGCGAATCAACCGACCTGGGGCCACGGGAAGAAAATCCAGTGAGGTTATCGATTAGCTCCGGCTTTTCGATCTTAACATCGGAAACGAAATCTATCCGCGCTTCTCCGCCAGCGGCAATCGAAGCCTTTATAGCGTCGCCAAGAATATTGGTAATCATGATCGCAGGGATCTCAACGTTGCCATCGCCGCCCATGACAATTGGCTCACCATCACGATTGTTGGCGACGACAATGCCGATCGCGCCAGCCGCAGCTGCACGCTGAAGTTTTTCCGCAAACGTGACCGCCCCGCGATCAATGAACGCGATATTACCGCGGACAGCTTCTTTCTGCGCATCGGTCAGGTCCTGATGGGCGAGGCCAATTGGAACGAGTTTCCCCGCAACCGCCCCGGCATCTTTAATCGGCTTGCTGATGGCCGCTTCGATAGCCTCAACGATAATGCGTGGATTTTCAGGAGTGCTGAATACAACCGCGTCAAATTTCCAGTTGTGGTCCATGTCATCTATGGAGGCCGCCACCGAAATCGCAGCGGGAGCAGTACTGGGTGCACCCACAATGTACTCAGTAGCACCAGAATTGCCGGCTGACGCCACCGTGACGGTGCCACCCTTGGCTAGATTGCCGACCGCTTCGGAGTAGAGCACATGAGGCATGCCATAACCGGCTCCCAGGGAGAGGTTGACCACATCAAGCGCATCTGCTGGATCGAGGTCGCTGTCAGGATCTGCCGCGAATTCCAGCGCAGCGATCACAACGGAATCGCTCGTCGATCCGCCGTCGTCGCCAAACACTTTGATGGCGAACAATTCGGCGTCGGGTGCAACACCGCTGTAGGTATTTGTGCCATCACCAATTCCGGCAATGGTGCCGGCAACATGTGAGCCGTGTCCACGCAGGTCGATAGGGTTGGCATCTGGAACAGGAATATGATGCTCAAATTTTGCGGACCCTGAATCGAAAGTTTTACCGACAAGATCGACTCCTCCAACCACCCGCGTAGTCGGAAACACACCTTCGCCCACCGCCGGGTCTATAGCCTCGTAGGCTTCTTTCGTTCCGGGGCCACCGAACATGGCATGAGTAAAATCGATACCCGTATCGATCACGCCGATCCGGATGCCGGCTCCCTTAACCGGCACTTCGGTGCCGTCGGCGGTGCGAACTTTGAGCTCCTCGTGGACCCGCTTTCCGCCAATGAACGAAACTGAATTTTTAGATTCGATATCCCTGGCGGTTGCGCGTGCCGCCGCGGCTTCCATGAGCATTGGTTGGGCAAACGACCCCTCACGCTCAACATAAGAGACACCACCAATTTTTTTGAATTCGTTTTCCAGAGCACGTGGAGCAAGGATTGCCAGACCATTCAGCACAAAGCGATAGCGGTAGAGGACTTTTATCTCTGGAGACATCTGCGCCAGCGCGCCCTCAACGGCTGCCTGTTCTGCAAGTAATCGCGCTTTTTGGTCAGGATCGACCGCAACCGCGCCGCCGACTTTCTTTGCCCCCACCAGTAGAGCCGGAGTATCCAGCTTTAAAACCGCGATGAACTGATCGTAACTTTGAGGACGGTTACTGATCGCCGATGGATCAGCATCATCCCTGGTCTGGCGTAAACAGCCAGGGGTCGCCAGCAAAATGGTCGCGATCGCAGCGAACCTGGTGAAAGCAGCGCTCAGGGCGGCAGACCGCGCCCCTCTGTTCCGTCGCGCAGTAAAGCTGGATGACGACGTCGTCCTCATGGGGTTCTCTCCTTATCAGTGTCAGATGGTGGGCAGGCCCACGTTGCAGGTCGCGGCCCCATTGCAAAGGGGCGACCAGCTGTAACCGCCAGTAATGACATGCCTGAGGCTGACTTTTTGGCCCAAAAATAAACCCCGGACGCCAAAAGTATACTGGCACACCCCCCTTTTTTCGCTCTGCGGTCATAATCACTATAGAATACATAGATTTTTTAAATAATTTTATTTGACTTTTTAACAATGTACGGTTAGTTTTTGACCAACCTTGGCCGCGTGGCCATTTTCATACATCAATCGTCCTTTTTTTCTGGGAGAGCCCCTTGCTTATGCAATTACACAAAGCTGGTTTCCTGGGCATTTTTGCTGCAACTATCGCCGCGGCTGGTCTGGTCGCCTGCGCTGAAAAAGGGGCTAAACACCGCCCGGGCGTCGATCCCGCTCCAGAGGTTCGCGCCGGCGAAAATATCAACGACTCATTCCTGGTTGACAACGTCGCCGCTGGCGAAAACCGTGCTCGCATTGCCATTCGGAAGTCAGCCCTCGACAAAGAGTTTCTGCTTCAATCAGCGGCGACTATTATGCCATTTCTGGGCACGACCAATGGCAACAAGACCCGGGTTGTTGCATTCAAGAAAGTTGAAAACAAACTGTTCATGCTCGAGGCTACACAGGGACACGTTGTCACCGACGATGTCCCGCAGGCGTTTATCCTCGCTTCATTTCCGATCACAGGTGAAGGTCGCGACGCCTACTACTTCGACTTCAATGCGGGCATGAGCCGCTTGTTCGTAGCTCAGGAGTGGCGCGCCTCTGACTTCGAGGGAGCACAGCCCAGTCAGGATCCAGTTGCAGCCAAAATCAGTAACAGCTTTCTTGCTCAGGCAACGTCGACAGCCAATAATGAAGTCATCCTGCGTCAGGTCGCGCAGCTGGACATGCCTTCGCCCAACGGCCTCTCCGATACGACAACCGTTGAAGCCAAATATTACCTGACCCCTTACAAACCAGATCCGGAATTCAAATCTGTTGAAACAACGGATTTCAACTGGATGGGATTTTTTGAAGTGGCGGCTCGTTACGATGACAAAGGCGTCGCTGTCGTCAATGCCTCCAAGTGGAACGACAAAAAGCCCATTGTTTTTTCAGTCTCGGCCAATACACCTGCGGACTATAAGCAAGCCGTCAAAGACGGCATCAAATACTGGAATAAGGCCCTTGGGGTCACGACCATCGACGCGATCGATGCACCCGAGGGTGTCAGCGCGCCTGATTTCAACCATAACATCGTACAGTGGGTGGAATGGGATGAGGCTGGGTTTGCATACGCCGACGCCCAGGCCGATCCCCGCACGGGCGAAATCCTGCATGCGCAGGTTTTCATGACCAGTGTCTTTGCCGTATCGGGCTTGAAATCTGCTAAAAAATTGATCGACTCCCTGAAACCACAAAGTGGAACACAACAGAAGGCGAACAACCTCAACCGGACGTCCATTGCATTAAAGGGCCTGGTTAGTAAGCCGCTGTGTAATCGCGACACCCTCGTTGGCCTCGCCGACGCTTTGGAAGCGGCCATCGAAGACGGCGCTGACGACGCTAAGATCCTGAAGATCTCCCAGGACTATGTACGCGAAGTCATCGCTCATGAAGTTGGCCACACTTTAGGTTTGCGCCACAATTTTGCAGGTTCGCTAGCAATGAACTTCACAGCGGCGGAGATGACGGCGAAATTGAAAGAGTACGTGGACGCTGGCGAGACGCCGGCAAATGTTGTCCCGTCAAGCTCGGTTATGGAGTACCAGGCTTTCATTCCTTCGATCCTGACCGGCGATATTATCCGCCGTGCGGGCGAGCCGCTGGCCTACGACCTGCGCGCGATTCAAGCTCTTTATAACCCTGGTGTGCCAGCGACCGGCCCTGCTCCACTATTTTGTACCGATAGCCACACAATGGGGCAGTTCAGCGATTGCGAGCGATTTGACGTCGGCGGTTCCGCCCTTGAATCGGCCGTATATGACCTGAGTGTCACCAGTAAGATGCTCACTGATGTCATCAACGATGGCACGATGGACATCCCCCTTGTCCTATTGTTGCCAGCTGATTTTGTGGCTGCCCGGGTTCTGCGCGACCGCCCGGCACTGGTTCTTTCTTTGACTTCTGGAAAACAACTGATTCGCAAGCGTCGTCCACTGGAGCAGGCATGGCCGCCAGTCGCGAGCGAAGATATTGCTGTCGTTGAAAAGGCTTTTCTCAACAGCGAAATCGACCGGATGGGCGGTATTGAAAAGCTTCTCCCTACTGTGACACTCCCGGCGGCACCATCACCGGAATTCGAAACCGCCGCAAAAAATCTTCGAATCGCCTTTACTAAAGCGGAAGTCGACGCTCTGACTTTGTCAAAAGACACGACGTTTGTTGACGGGGAAGCGGGCGACAAAGTACTCACGGCAATTAACGCCAAGGCCACAGAGGTTGTCTCCGCGACGACCGGTGAGCCGAGCGATGTTGACGGCATCAAACTGCCGAACTTCACCTATCCGCTGACACTGCGTGTGGCGGCAGCTAAGCTGCTCGCCGCGTCCCAGGGCAGCTCCCTTGAATGGGGTCTGGCGGAACGCACAGCTCTGCGCGCTAAAGTAGCAGGCTTTGTGACGACGGCATTTGGTCAGGACAGTGACAATCTCGATGCTGCGACCCTGAAGCGCCCTGCGGCGCGATGGATCCTGGAGCAGCGCCAGATTATCAGCGCCCTCCAGTGAGACGCAGACCTATTTGGAACTGAGACGCTTCATGGACAGAGTCAGCACAAATCGCGCGACTGGCTCTGTCCCCATCCTGGATGGAACCGTCGCAGTAATCGGCACTTCGATGTTTTGGCGTTCTTCAGTCGCCAGAACCCGGCCCACAAAAGCGGTGATCTCCTCACCGGTTTCGCAGGCAAAATGAACGTCGCCTTCGGCGCGCTTCAAAAACTCACCCTTCATATCTTTAAAAACAAAAGTGACTTTCGTGCCTGCCTGGCTCGATAGTTTCACCGCGATAAGCCCCCCCGCAAGGTCGGCCCCCACAGCCAGAGCTCCGAAATACATCGAGCCGAGATGATTTTTTGTGCGCCAGGTCAACGGGATCTTGATCTCGCACCGCTTCTCATCAAGCTGCACGACCGACGGCCAGCAAAAAAGAATCATGGGCACTTTCGTCAGCCCAAATGTCCGAAGGTAGAGATTCGCCTTAAACCGACTTTCGCTCATTTTGATTTAGCCTTTGGTGACGGGAAGTCCCTGCTGCGCCCAAGCCATCGTACCGCCGGTGACATTGGTCAGATTGACGAACCCGAGCTGGCTGAGGATTTCGCATGCCTTCATCGACCGTGCTCCGGAACGGCAGATGACATAAATCTCTGCATTTTTATCGCTCATTCCCATTTTCGACATGAGTTCTTCGCTGATCGCATCCAGCGGGACATTGCAGATTTTTACATTTGCCCGCACTTCCGCATACTCCGCGGGCGTTCGGACATCAACGATATGCCCTTTAAAACCACCGTTACAGAGGTTGCTGAGGGGAAGAACCTCAATTTCTCGCACCTGACCCATCCCATGACTCCTCAGTTAAAGGAAAACCTGTTACTTGTAACAATCCGATTCTACACATATTTTTAAAATTTATCCCAATTATAGGCCTTTGAAACCACTAAGAACTCTAATAAACTTGACCACTTCCTCCAGTGTTTCTATGATCTGCAGCGCGCGGGTAATGTTGAGTATTTCTTCAAGTATTATCCTCTATCTCTTTCAATCGGGGAACCCATGAACCTAACTTCTAAAAGCCGTTACGCTCTCAAAATCATGATGGATTTAACCCATCATCGCGACCTGCCCCTCGTGCGGCGCGCGGAAATCGCTAAGCGGCAAGGAATCCCCCCAGATTACCTCGATCAGATCATGATTCGTCTTCGCGCCGGAAATTTAGTGGAAAGCGTGCGCGGAAGAAATGGTGGCTATCGTTTACACCGCCAACCCGACCAGGTGTCCCTGTGGGATATTTTTGGAACGGTTGAGGACGGGATCTACCCGGTTGAATGCCTGGAGACCGGCCATACCTGCGATTTTGAGCCAGGCTGCATGACGTTCCCCGTTTGGCGTGAAGTGTTCGACGCGATAAAAATTCCGCTTTCAAAAATGAACCTGCTCGAAGTCACCACGCGACACGCTGAGGAGACCAGGATGTGTCCGATCGGTGGAGTGCGCGAATGCAACAGCGGTACCTCTCCGGCGGCAAAATTAGCAGCCGCGGCAAAGAAAAACGTCAAAGCATCCGGGTAATCTCAATGTCCACCACCATCAAAGAAGTCACTGGCGACCGCGAATACAAATATGGATTCGTGACCGAAGTTGAGACGGATGAATTCCCAAAGGGTCTCAACGAAGGCATCATCCATCGCTTGTCTGATGTTAAGGGCGAGCCGGATTTCATGCGTGAATTTCGTCTGAACTCTTTTCGGCAGTGGCAGAAGATGACCGAGCCACACTGGGCTCACGTTTCCTATCCGCCGGTAGACTTTCAGAACCTGAAATACTATTCCGCACCGAAAAAAAAGAAGGCTGGGCCGGCAAGTCTCGATGAAGTCGATAAAGAGGTTATCGATACCTTTAATCGCCTGGGAATTCCGCTGTCTGAGCAAAAACGCCTGACGGGAGTGGCGGTCGACGCGGTATTCGACAGCGTCAGTGTCGGCACCACCCACCAGGACGTTCTGCGCGAGCACGGTGTTATTTTTTGCTCATTTTCGGAAGCGGTCCGCGAGCATCCGGAACTCGTAAAAAAGTACCTTGGCACAGTCGTACCTGTGCGTGACAACTACTACGCGGCACTGAACTCCGCAGTATTTTCGGACGGATCTTTTGTCTACATCCCTAAGGGAGTGCGTTGTCCGCTCGAACTGTCCACCTACTTCCGGATCAACGCCAGGGAAACCGGACAATTTGAGCGAACCCTGATCATCGCGGAAGAGGGCAGCTATGTCAGCTACCTCGAAGGATGCACTGCTCCCATGCGCGACGAGAATCAATTACACGCTGCCGTCGTGGAACTGGTCGCTCTCGATCATGCGGAGATCAAATATTCGACGGTGCAGAACTGGTACGCCGGCGACAAAAACGGCCTGGGGGGCATTTATAACTTCGTGACCAAGCGCGGTCTTTGCGCCGGGCAACATTCTAAAATTTCCTGGACCCAGGTTGAAACCGGATCGGCCATAACCTGGAAATATCCGAGTGTCATTTTGAAAGGCGATGCCTCGCGGGGAGAGTTTTATTCCGTCGCGCTGACGAACAACAAAATGCAGGCCGACACCGGTACAAAAATGGTTCACATCGGTAAGAACACAACCAGCCGGATCGTTTCAAAGGGGATCTCCGCTGACGGCTCGATCAACAGCTACCGCGGTCTGGTCAAAATCCTTCCCTCCGCGTCCCATGCCCGAAATCACTCCCAGTGCGACTCTCTGCTGGTCGGTGACCAGTGCAGTGCCAATACCTTTCCTTATATTGAAGTCAAAAACAACACGGCAACGGTTGAGCACGAAGCGACCACCTCAAAAATCAGCGCTGAACAGCTTTTCTATCTGAAATCCCGCGGCATCGATGGGGAAGGAGCGGTAAGCCTGCTCCTCCATGGATTTTGCAAAGAGGTGTTTAAGGAACTGCCGCTGGAATTCTCTGTGGAAGCAGTGAAACTACTCGAAATGAAACTGGAAGGAAGCGTGGGCTAGTCAAGATGCTGGAAATCAAAGACCTCAGTGTTAAAGTCGGCGAAAAAGTCATTCTTAAAGATATGAATTTCCAGGTCAAGGCTGGTGAAGTCCACGCGATCATGGGCCCAAATGGATCCGGAAAAAGCACCCTGTCGAAGGTACTTGCGGGTCACCCGGATTACGAAGTCCTGAGTGGGACCGCAACCTATGAAGTAAATTTCAGAAAAAAAGATTTATTGGTCATGTCGCCGGAAGAGCGTGCCCGCAATGGCGTATTTCTCGCTTTTCAATACCCGGTGGAAGTGCCGGGTGTCAGCAACGCCGTTTTCCTTCGTGCTGCGTTCAATGCTATTTGCAAGCATCAAGGCGTGGACGAAATGGACCCCCTGGAATTTGACGAATTTCTGAAGAAGAAGCTTAAGTTTCTGGAAATGAATGAGAGTTTTATTCACCGGGCCGTCAACGTCGCCTTTTCCGGTGGAGAGAAAAAAAGAAACGAAATTTTGCAGATGGCGGTCTTAGCTCCCCGGCTGGCACTGCTTGACGAAACCGATTCGGGACTAGACGTGGACTCCCTGCGAATCGTCGCGGAAAGCGTCAACAAACTCCGCAACAAAAACAACGCCATCGTTATGATCACACATTACAATCGCATCCTAAACTATATCGTTCCTGATTATGTTCATGTCTTGTTTAACGGTAAAATCGTTCACTCTGGGGGCAAGGAACTCGCTCTGCAAATTGAGGAACGGGGTTATGACTGGTTGCTCCACAATCGAACTCCGGCGCACTGAGGTATTAGATGGTCACTCTGCCCGTGCCCGCAAATTTAGAACAAGTCTGGGACTTTTCTTCCCGTCGCGACCAGGCTGCGCAGCCCCCTTGGCTATTCAACAAGCGTGAACAGGCTTGGGCCAGGCTTCTTGAGTCAGGGTTTCCCACCACCCGCAATGAAGAATGGAAGTACACTAGCGTCCGGCGGGTGTTGGCGGAGGCGATGCTTGCCCCCTGCCCCATCACCGGCAATACGCCGCTTCCTGCAGACGTCACACCGTGGATCGATCACAAAGGACCGCTTCTCGTCTTTGTGGACGGTGTTTGGTCTGCCGAACACTCCCATGTTGGGACGGGCGGCAAAGCCGGGCAACGCGCGGAGGTTCTGGACCTTGCGACAGCTCTCTCGCGCTATCCCGATGACCTCAAGCGACTGATGAATGACCTTGAGGTAGAAAAATCGCGCTTGCCCACTCCTGTCGCCAAGCCAGGAACGGAGTCCGTGGCGTTTCAGCACCTGTCAGATGCCCTGATCCGGGAAGGAGCCTATATACGCATTCGTCGCAGCTCCGGTCCGACCTTCCCCGGCACATCTATATTAATTCTCCACATCGAGTCCGGTTGCTCACGTACTATTTCCAGCCCAAGAACCATTGTCGACATTGAAGAACAGGCGGCCGCAAGTATTACAGAAGCCTGGCTCGCTCCTGCTGATAGCGTTCAAAAGGATGGCAATTTCCAGCCCTCTCTTGCTTTGCCAACCACACAAATCCACCTCGGGGCTGGTGCCAAGCTCTACCATGCGCAGATCCATGGTGAAGCCAGGGAGTCCAGTCAGATCGGCAGCACCTATGTGGTCTCGGGAAAAGATTCCACCTACAAATCGTTTGTGTTTACCTCTGGAGCAAAGCTCTGCCGTAAGAACTTAACGGTCATGATCAACGGTGAAGGCGCCGAAGTAGAATTGGATGGTCTTTATACTGCCGGATCAGGCCAGCACATGGATCACCACACCAGCGTCGATCATCGCGTGCCGAACGCAACCAGCAATCAGATCTACAAAGGTGTTCTGCTCAATGGCGCCCGCGCTGTATTCAACGGCAAAGTATTCGTGCGTCGCAATGCACAGCAGACTTCAGCTTTTCAATCTAACAAAAACCTTCTTCTGGGCGACGATTCTGAGGTTGATACGAAGCCACAGCTTGAGATCGATGCTAATGACGTAAAATGCTCCCACGGTGCCACCGTGGCCCGCCTTAATCCCGATGAAATTTTCTACCTGCAAAGCCGCGGCATCGACCGCAAAGAGAGCGAAGACATGCTTTGCTACTCTTTTGCGAATGATTTGCTGGAGCGCATCCAGGACCCCTCCCTGCTCCGGCAGTCTTCTGCGATTTTGTCGAATTTTTTCCGGCGCGATGCAATGGGGCCGGGAGCTGAGGGAGAAGCATGACCTTTTCGCAGGACCACAGCGGCCGGGGCATTCATGCTGTGAGTGACACAGGGACACTCGCCTCTGTGAGGTCCATGTTTCCGATTCTGCAAAGGAAAGTCAGAAACGACCGACCATTGGTCTATCTCGACAACGCGGCCACGACCCTCAAGCCAGATTCGGTGCTGGATGTGGAATTTAATCATTACCGGTTTGGCGCATCCAACATTCACCGCGGAGTGCATTTTCTCAGCGAAGAAGTAACCCGGGAGTACGAAGAGGTCCGCGCCAAAGTAGCCCGTTTTATCAAGGCTTCCAGTGCCGATCAGATCGTTTTCACAACAGGCACAACCGGCAGCATCAACCTCGTGGCCCATTCCTTCGGACCACTGGTCTGCGGCGCTGGGGACGAAGTGGTGCTGACAACAATGGAGCATCACGCCAACATCGTCCCCTGGCAAATGCTGCGGGAACGAACCGGATGCACATTAAAAGTCGTCCCGGTATCAGACTCCGGCGCCCTTGATTTGGACACCTTTGAAAAACTTCTGGGGCCGCGGACTAAGATTGCAGCCTTCACCCACATATCGAATGCCATCGGCACCATCAATCCCATCGCGCCCATGATTGAGCGTTGCCGCGCCCAGGGTGTGACTACCGTTGTCGACGCCGCCCAGTCAGTTGCGCACATGCCGCTGGACGTGGAACGCCTCGGATGTGACTTCCTCGCGTTTTCGGGCCATAAAATCTACGGTACTCCCGGTGTGGGCGTCCTTTACGGGCGCAAGGAGCTGCTTGAAAAGATGCCCCCCATGAACGGTGGCGGGGACATGGTTCGGACCGTCACCTTTGAAAAGACGACTTACGCCGCACCACCGGCACGCTTTGAAGCGGGCACTCCGGCTATCGGTCCGGCTTTGGCACTCGGTGCCGCCATTGATTTTGTGTCCCGCCTCGGATTTGAACTGATTCAGCGGCAGGAGCAGGATCTGCTTCTTTACGCTTCCGCAAAACTGGGGGACGTCCCCGGCGTGCGGATTATCGGAACAGCGCCTGATAAAGCTGCGATCATATCCTTTGTCGTCGAGGGAATTCACCCCCACGACGTCGGATCGCTCCTTGATGCGGAGGGGGTTGCCATACGGGCCGGGCATCACTGTGCTCAGCCGCTCATGAAACGCTACGGTGTTCCCGCGACAAATCGCGCTTCTTTTTCCTTCTACAATACCCGAGCCGACGCGGACGCTCTGGTAGCGGCCGTCATTAATGCAAAAAGGATCTTTGCATGAGCCTCGATCAGGAGCTGTACCAGCAGGTTATTCTGGAACACAACAAAAAGCCGCGAAATTACCGCAAGCTGGACCCCGCGACCCATAGTGCCGAAGGATTCAACCCCCTTTGTGGCGATCATCTTTGGATCTTTATGAACGTGGTCGATGGCGTGGTCGAAGATGTCACATTTCAGGGTGATGGCTGCGCCATTTCCAAGGCGTCCGCATCGATGATGACTGGATACCTCAAAGGCAAATCGGTCTCAGAGGCACAGCAGGTATTCAAGGACTTTCATAAATTGGTCATTGGCGAACTCAAGCCCGAAACGGATCCGCATTCTCTTGGACGACTTACCATTTTCTCCGGAATCTGGAAGTATCCTTCAAGGGTCAAGTGCGCGGCACTGGCGTGGCACACGATGAACGGCGCGCTCACCAAACAAGAAACCATCAGCACGGAATAATCTTATGGACTCCACCTATCAAGTGATCACTCAGGGCACGCCCAACCCCAATGCGTTGAAGTTTATCGTCGCAAAAGACGTCAAAACAAAGGGAAAAGTGACCTATCATCATCCGGCGGAATGCCTCAATGTGCCGATGGCAGCTAATCTCCTTGGCATTCCCCATGTCACACAGGTACACCTTTTTGAAAATGTCGTTACAGTAACCCAGGATGGCGACGGTGATTGGGTAGAATTGGAATCAAAGGTTATCGAGACAATCAAATCGGATTTACCCGCCCACAATGCGGATTTTGATACCTTTGATGCGACCAACCGTGATCACCTTTCCCCTGAGCTGCAAAAAATCGAGGACATTCTGGACAAAACCGTGCGGCCTGGCCTCCAGGCGGACGGCGGCGACCTTGAGGTAGTCGATTATGTCGACAATACTCTGACGGTTCGCTACGAGGGGGCCTGCGGGAGTTGCCCCAGCGCACAATTCGGGACACTGCAGGGGATTGAGGGCATACTGCAGATGGAATACGACCCCAACATACGGGTCGTGGCGCTGTGAGTCAGCCAGCCGCCCGGTCATAGCCGATAGAGGAAAGACGATCTTTGAACCGTGGGGCATTGGCCAGCATCGCCGACACCCTCACGTCAAGAGCCTGTGCCTGCGCAGGTTGGTAGACGAGGTGGCAGCAAAAATCTCCACTCCTACAGCCGGGACGCATGGGAAGTCCCTCGATCACTTCCAAGACCTCGCCAGCTTCGGATTCAGATTCTGATCCTGGGCCGGCGGAGTGACCGGGCCCGCCGCCGGTATTCAGGATCAGGGTTTCGCCCTTTTGCCGCGCCTTACTGGCCCGCTCGAGCAACGATTTGACCTTGGAATTCGATTTATTTTGCTTACCCCGACCCGCTGCCGTCAGGTGCGATATCGCCGCTTCGAGATTGCCGGATTTGATGGATGCCAGTGCGAGGTTGTAGCGAATGATCGGGGCAAGGTGGCTCATCTTTTCCGGAAGGGCATTCAATGCCGTCCGGTAGAGGTCACTGGCTTCGGTCAATTGTTTAGCCGCGACCAGAGACACGGCGCGATTATTCATAAACGCAACCAGGCGCGAATTATCTCCCGCCTTGTTCATATTCATAATGGATTTGACCCGCTGAATATCGCCTGCCGCAAGTGAGACTTTGGCATCCGTTTCGAGTACCTGGTTGTTACCGGAGTCAAGCTGCCGGGCTTTGTCTACCACGTCTCTTGCCGCAAGCTGGTCCCCCGCATCGACATGCACCTCGGCAAGACGGCATAGACGCTCTATATTTTGCGGAGAAAGATCATTGGCGCGGCTGAAAAATTGGCCGGCAATTTTTGGCTGGCCCATGCTGTGATAGATCTTGCCAAGCAGATTCAACAGAAACACATCTTCACCTAGAAAGTGAACCGCTTCGACCGCAAGTTGATGAGCCTTTTTAAGCTGCCCTCCATGCAGAAGAAATTCGGCTTCCAGCGACTTTTTGAGTCCTTCAGAAGTATTTGGCTTCGTTAAAAGCTGCTCGAACAATTGGCGGGCCGTCGAAAAATCCTTACCCGAAAGGGCCTGGCGAACTTTTCGTTCGAGGGTCTTCTCGTCCTCGGGCTTACGATCTTGTTGCAGGAGTGTCGCCAGCATCGGCACGAGTTTTTTACTCGTCTGCGGCTTTTCAATGACGTCACTGACCCCCATCTCCCGCAGAAGCATGCGGTCTGTTGATTTGACCAGAGAGCTAAAGACAATCACTGAGCACGACCGAAATCCATGCTGCCGCACCCGCTGAACCAACAGGTCCCCGGATACTTTCGGAATGCGCCACTCCTGAATCAACAGATCCGGTTCGCTATGCTGGCTGAGCCATTCCCAAGCGGATTGGCCGTCATTAAATCGCGTCACCGACGCCACACCCATGTCGCCTAATACGGTCTCAGTCAACTTCGCTGCGGCATCGTCGGGATCGACAATCACCGCAGAGTTGATCCCGAGTCTTTCCGCCACCGCGGGAAGTGCACAGGAATTTTGATTGGCGAAGTGCGCCGCATTTTCCATCAATGCTGTCACGGTGGCTTCCAGCTCCGGCGACAGGTTCTTTAGGCGTGAAAGCACGACCAGGGCATCTTGTTTTTTGCCACCAAAGATGTACGCCTCGGCTAACTGAATCAGGCACTCTGGCCTGTCGGGAAACAGCGATAACAGACGCCTTTCCAGCGCAATAAGATCTTCAGGTCGATTCATCTCCTGAAGGATGCGTCGCAAATATGCCGCCGACATCTGCGTCTCGTCCCATTCCAGACTTTTGCCGACGACTGAAACTTCGAGGAAGCTATTCACTTGCAGGTTTGTCTCGGCATATTTCTGATGGTGCGACAGAAGCCCCATGGCATAGGCCGCGGGAAGTACAAATTCCTGGCCAGGCTCGACGACCAGAGACAGACGCGTTGCGCGAAGTTTTTCCTGGACGACAATCAGCGATAGAAGCTGGAGGCCGTTGACGGGCGACGCATCAGCGAGGGGCGCAATAATCCAGTCTGGTGGAACCGGATCCGACTCCAGGATGGCCACCGCATCTTTCAAAGATCCAGCGGAACCTACCCCGCTCCATCCTTCTTTGCGAAAATATTCCGTCATCATCATCCGACGCGTGTTATGCGTCTCGATCACGAGGATTTTTGCCGACTTGTTTCTGAGGCGACTCTGCATAGGTCTCGCTTGGTCTGAAACTCGTGATTTCATGCCTACCTGGAATTTATCGGCGATTTTCGGCTTAACTTTAAAAAAATAGGCAGAAATAACTAACGCGGCAAACAGGCTATTTTATTAGTAAATTTCGGTATGATAATAGATTTTGTGTGAGTTCAACCTATGAATTCAAATCCCTAACGGACACACACAACGGTACTTGAGCCGGATTTGCCGTTATCGTACGTATAACCAAACGAAAAGATAACCACCCATGCGGATGCAGTACTGTTGGATATACTGGATGAAGTCCATATGTAGTTTTGCATCTGCACGGAAGTAATCCAATTTGCGCTTGCGGCGCTCGCAACCCCGTGTTCATAGGCAGCCATTGCTTCTTTTTGAGTCGGCAAGCGCCAGCCCCCAACACCATCATGGGTGAGAGTTTCGCAGTCGTTGACGGCCTGGGGCCATGTGCGGCCTGTTTGAATGGTTTTACTCCATTCGAGACCAGAGATCTTGTCCTTGAAGCGACACTTGGTCGCGTTACACCCGCCCGTCGTAACGTCCTTCCATATTTTGTCATCATTCTGTGGCTGGGCGTCGTCTACACCCCCACAATAATTATTTGGGACTGACCAAGCGGAGAGGAAACCGGTTGAGGGGGGTTGCCCAAGGGAATCATCGATGGTATCCCACACGTCGTAGTCAAATCCGGTATTGACGGAAGTCGAAGGGATACTTCCCACAGGGCCATCATAATTATACAGGGTGCTGTTAATCGAGTTTCGGCAATTGACTTTAAGTTTGCCGGTCACTGACCCAAAGGTAACTCCGGCGCGCAAATCCCAATTAGGGGGTGCTGCTGCTCCTATCAAACTTAGATTTTCAAAAGTCACTCCCGCTTTAATATTTGTCGCAATGATGTCAGCATCCCCACTGCCTGTTCGTCTTACACCGCTCGAATCCCAAAATTCAAAAGCTCCAGAACTTGTGATCTGTGTGCTGAAATTTGTGAAATCCGTTGTTATGGCACCGTCAGGTTGCGTTGCAAGACTTGCTCCGCTATCAACATAGCGCGGCAATGGCGCTGATGTTGAAGGAAAACTACCGGCAACCCCAGCAATCTGTACACCGCGCTTTATATTGGCCGGGCTAAGATTTCCAAGGTCCAGTGAACCGGCTATTCCAGCAATCTGGACTCCGCTACGAATATCTGAACTTGAAAAATTAGTTAGCTTTGCCCCTTTGACCGCATCATTTGCCCTACAATTGGTCTGGCCATCTTCGGTACAATCAGCAAGGCTTCCCTTGTCACAGTCTCTAAGGCCGGTTTTAATTTCTCCTTTGGCGTTTCTAAATGTCATGCTCTGGCAAATGAACTCCGGTTCCACAAGCAGGATCGGCAAACCATCTCCTGCACCATCACTGATCAACGAAAACGTTCCGATACGTGTGGCATCAACCTCGAAAACGAGTTCAATCGTTCCCACTCCGGCACCACTTGGCATTTCAAAACTTGCTTTTGTCGTATCTGTGATAGTTAGGTTTACGACAGAGTCACTAATCACGGCCTTCATCCCCTGGCGAAAGTTGCGGCCAACAATCTCAACAACTTCCCCGGGCTTCGCACCTAATAGACTCAGGGATTCAATTTCGATCTTCGGGTATAACTTTTCTTTGGCAGAATCAGCGGGAGCTGACGCTTCCGTAGTTTGATGATTAGAAGGCGAGAATCCAGTCGCGTTCAATTTCGACCGGCACCCTTCAAGGCTCGTAACGCAGGCGGCAAAGAGACACCAAGTCGCGATGACTCTCCACAGCCTTGGATCGGTCAACATCCTAAAAACCCCCAGAAAATGGGCATCAGTCCCTATAGGCGGGTCGGTTTTTGCTGAGAGAATCTTTAGTAAAGTCTCCATCCATTGAACTATGACAATGATACCTGCGATTTACAGACTATCGACGATTGGGGTCTATTTAACTGTGATTTTCCGCATCAATGATTGGGTCTATTTAGGTGTGATTTTCCGCATCAATGCCATGGCACCCTGGTTCTTAGGATCGACCGTCAACAACTCACTCAGAATGACGCGGGCATCTGACAGGCGCTTTCCGGCGTAAAGCCATTCCGCAGCTTTGAGTTTTAATGTCAGGATTTTTTTAGATTGAGGATCACTGGCAAGTGCTTCCATAAACCTTACCATGGCTGCCGCACGCTCGTAGCTTCGCCGCTCTGCCAGCAGAGAGGCCAGTGTCTCCAGATATTCTGCGCGGAAAGGATCCTGTAACACGGCTTGTGCAACATAACACCCGGCATGCACCGGCTTGCCCAGGGCCACATGATAGCGCGAGGCCAACCACCAAAGCTGGTGATCCCCGGCGAGATCACCGCTCTCGTACCAGCGATCAAGCAGCATTCCCAGAGCATTCCACGCCTTCCATCGTTCCAGCATAAGGCCAACGCGGTACAAACGGTCGCTGGTGATGCCGGGAAAAGCAAAAACCGCTGTCACCAATGCCGCTGCAACCTCGTCGCGATTTTTGACCCGGGCATCGATAACATGGCGCACAATGACCATGTCGAATTCAATCCCGTTGAATTTCGACGAATCTGCAACCAGAGCAGAAAAGACTTTTTCTGCGGCTGCCGTTTGATTCGCGCGAAGCAGGTGTGGAATGAAATCGGCAAGCGCCCAGTAACTTTTCCCGGGTTTTTTGCTCAATTGCTCTCCAATGGAACGCAGGGAATCCGGCGACGCATCCGCACCTTCTTCACCCTTGAGGGCAGGTTCCCGGAGTTTTTCCAAAAGGGCTCTCGCCGAATCCTGTTGTTGCCACGCGGCCTCTAGATCCAAAAGACATTGACCAAGGCCTTCTTTACGATTGAATTCTGTGAGCAAGTCATAAAACAGATTCGAGTACTTCTTTACTGCGACCTGGGCTGCGGTTGGACCGGGGACCACGACCATGACTGGGACCCGTTCGGTACGGCGGGCTTCCGCCAGGTGTTCCAACAAGCTGAGGGCGACCGGATCCAC
>Ga0154020_10001496_pt1 | contig 28732 bp, 24 predicted proteins | sample Klosneuvirus_201_FD_109709 | JGI IMG/M metagenome (GOLD analysis project Ga0154020, IMG submission 109709) | Active sludge microbial communities from wastewater, Klosterneuburg, Austria - Klosneuvirus_20160825_MG | ecosystem: Engineered > WWTP > Aerobic digester > Activated sludge | place...
CTGAACTATTTCTGATCACTCAGGAAATTTATCCAGGATCTTCAGATCGTAATATTCCTCCACCTGCTCCAGCTTTCCATTTCTGTAAAAGGCCACTTTGGTTTCCACCTGCCCTTTGCACCAAGCTTGATAAGATTCAAAGCGCATGTCCATGCTGTTGTTTGCATTTCCTTTTTCAATGATACGCAGCACTTTCCAGGTTTCCTTGTCGAACCAAATCTGATTGGAACTCAGATCGCCCTGCTCAGCACCAATTACAAGCACTTGCTTTGCATTCCACGTTTGCTCCGAAAGAATGTTTGTTTTATATCCGGCGTTTTTAAGGCGTAAAAGCGTCTCCTCAAAACTCCTATAGAACATGCCTCCTAAAATGAGTAAGAGGGAATTGGAATCGGCTCTGGACTTCAAAAACTTAGCCCCACGGTAATTATACACGCTGTCGTTTTTAAACAACACGTAGTTTCCATCGGACACATTCCCAAAATGGATTCTAAATTTATCCGGAAACTCTATGGCCTCATGCCAAACTGAAGTATTTGCCACACTGTCGTTTCGGTAATGGTCATTTTTTTGAGAGAAAGAATAGATCTTGCAAGGCGCCTGATAAAAGCGTTCGTGCACCTGTTTTAGGTAAACCTCACCGCCGCTGTTTTGCGCGTGCACAAATCCCGTACAGGTAATAAAAATAAGAAGGATGCGAAGGGGTTTCATTTCGTTTCGAAGTTAAACCATTGCGCCCTGTCTTCACAAACAATTTTACAAGCGGTAAAATTCCCGATTCAATTTAAGATCTCAGGAGATTAGGGCCCGATTTTCGTAATCAGCACTATTCCCTTATATTTCAGATAAATTCCCAACAACTGCAAGGGCATGGTGTATTACAAGACCGATTTGCAAACTATATTTGAGTTCTTTAAATCTTCGAACGAGGGTTTAAGCGAAAACGAAGTGCAGGTGAAACGCAGTCTCCATGGTCCCAATGAGCTTCGTGAAAAGAAAAAAAACGGGCCCCTCCTTTTATTTCTGAGGCAATTCGGTGACTTTATGATTCTCATCCTCATAGCCGCCGCAGTGCTTTCGGGTATTCTGGGCGACATTACAGAAACCATTATCATTCTGGTCATTGTTGTTTTAAACGCCATCGTAGGTTTTGTTCAGGAATACCGCGCTGAAAAAGCCATGGACATGCTTAAAAAGTTGAGTTTTACCCAAACCAGAGTCATCAGGGCAGGTAAAAACGCTGTGATCGACTCCAGGGATCTGGTGCCGGGTGATTTGGTGTTGCTGGAAGCAGGAAATCTGGTGCCTGCCGACATGCGTTTGATAGAGTGCCATGCTTTGCGAGTAGACGAATCTTCGCTTACCGGCGAATCGGTAAACGTTGACAAAACAAATGCGATTGTTCAGGGAGAACAACTTGCCCCAGGGGATCAGACCAACATGGTGTTTAAAGGCACCCTGGTAAGCAATGGCCGGGCCAGGGCACTGGTAGTAGCCACAGGCATGAACACCGAGCTTGGTAAAATTGCCGATATGTTACAGCAAAGCGAGAGCCTGAGCCCTTTACAAACCCGCATGGCGAAATTCAGTAAAAACTTATCCTACATCATTTTGTTGATCTGCGCCATGCTTTTTTTCGCCGGTATTTTAAGAGGCGAAGAACCCTTTGGTTTGTTACTTCTCTCGGTTAGCCTTGCTGTGGCGGCGATTCCGGAAGCGCTCCCGGCTCTCATCACCATTGCGCTTTCACGCGGGGCATCGCGCCTTGCCGGAAAAAATGCCCTGATGAGAAAGCTGCCCGCTGTGGAAACGCTTGGCTCGGTATCCTATATCTGTAGCGACAAAACAGGAACGCTTACCGTTAATAAAATGAAAGTGCTGAGGGAATACATTCATCCGTGTATCTCTCCGGATGAGCCTTTCACCATGCTTGAGCTTGGGTTGCTATTAAATCAGGATGTAGAGGTTGATGGCGCGCAGGAATGGAAAGGGGATTCCACAGAAATAGCGATGTTGGATTACGCTTTGCAGAAAAACAAGTTAAGTACCGAGGCCCTTGATCAGCTCTTGAAACGTTATCCTCGTGTGGCAGAGATTCCATTCGACTCGCAGCGAAAATGCATGAGCACCCTGCACGCCTATGGAAATAAGGTTTTAATGATCAGTAAAGGTGCAGGAGAAAGCATAGCTGCTCTTCTCAGTCGGAACAGTGAATCCGTGCTTTTATTAGAACGTTCTCACGACCTGGCCTCGCAAGGGTTTCGGGTGCTTGCCTTTGCTTTCAAACTTTTAGACCAACTGCCGGAGCAGGAACTCACAGAAGCGTTTGAGACCGAAATGGAATGGTGTGGTTTGGTCGCCATGGTGGATCCTCCCAGAAAAGAAGCCATTGCGTCCATTCAACTTTGTAAAACAGCTGGCATACGTCCGGTTATGATTACCGGCGATCACCCTGCCACAGCGGGATTCATAGCAAGGGAAATTGGCATCCTTGAAAAAAACGGTTCCGTTTTAAGCGGCAAAGAACTGTTTGCCTTAGACCAGGAGGCCTTTTTGGAAATGGTGGAAGACGTTTCGGTGTATGCCCGGGTTTCTCCTGAACAAAAACTTCGCATCGTAAAAGCCTTACAGGAAAAAAATCACTTTGTGGCCATGACCGGAGATGGCGTGAATGACGCACCTTCTCTTAAGGCGGCAAACATAGGTGTGGCCATGGGCATAACAGGTACCGATGTGAGTAAAGAAGCGGCTCACATGATCTTGCTGGATGATAATTTTTCAACCATTGTAAATGCCGTTTACGAAGGCCGGAGAATTTATGACAACATCCGGAAATTTGTAAAGTACATCATGACCTGCAACAGTGCCGAGATCTGGACCATCTTTCTGGCTCCCTTATTGGGTTTGCCCATGCCTTTGTTGCCCATACACATCCTTTGGATTAACCTTGTTACAGACGGTTTGCCAGCCTTAGCCCTGGTGAATGAAAAAGGGGAAAAGGATTTGATGCAAAGGCCTCCACGGCCCAGTCAGGAGAGTTTATTCTCAGGCGGAATTGCTTACCACATTCTCTGGGTGGGATTGTTTATGGCCGGAATAACGCTTGGGGTACAAGCCTGGGCTTTGCATGAAGGGTTGGAGCATTGGCAAACAATGGTTTTCACGGTATTGTCCTTCCTTCAACTTGGGCACGTGATGGGGGTGCGCAGTGAGCGTGTGTTTTTATTTCAACAAGGCATTTTTTCCAACCGGATCATGATCATCTCCCTTATCATTACGCTGGGACTACAATTGATGGTCATTTATGTGCCTTTCATGAACTCGGCCTTTCACACACAGCCACTCAGTATGTTCGAATTGGGTTTGTGTTTTGTTCTGGCCCTGGTTTTGTTCCATGCCCTTGAATTGGAAAAGTGGTTCAAAGCCCGTTTTAGTAAAACTGAAAGCAGGATAATTCATTAGCGAAAAGGGTTTTGCCCGGCAAATTCATAGCTTTGCAGGATGTCCGCCTCAAAAGAAAACTTACTGGAATCCCTGTTAAAGACCCTGCCGGAGGACCCCGGGGTGTACCAGTATTTTGACGCGGACAAACAATTGCTTTACGTAGGCAAGGCCAAAAACCTCAAAAAACGTGTTACTTCCTACTTCACCAAAGTGCACGACAATGCCCGTTTGCGTTTGATGGTAAATAAAATTGCCGACATCAAAACAATAAAGGTTAATACCGAAAGTGATGCCTTGTTGCTGGAAAACAACCTCATCAAAAACCTTAAGCCGCGATACAACATCAATCTTAGGGACGATAAGACCTATCCCTGGATCGTAATCAAAAAAGAACGTTTCCCAAGAATCTTTCCAACCCGCAAACTCATTCGTGATGGCAGCGACTATTTTGGTCCTTATACCAACGGCAAAAACATGCATGCCCTGTTGGACTTGATCTGGCACACTTATCCCTTGCGCAATTGCAGTTATGAACTCAGTAAAGAAAGCATTGATAAAGGCAAGTTCAGGCCTTGTCTGGAATTTCACATTGGCAACTGCAAAGCCCCATGCGTAAATAAATTCAGTGAAGAGGAGTACAATCAGAATCTGCAGGAGATCAGGCAAATCATTAAGGGCAATGTCTCTGGCATTCTAAGTGAATTGCGCCTGCGCATGAAAGTGGCTTCAGAAGCATTGGAGTTTGAGAAAGCCAATGAGTTGAAGGAGAAAATTGAGCAGATCACTTCCTTTCAGGGAAAATCAACCATCGTACATCCCTCCATTACCAACACGGATGTGATCCACATCATTTGCGAGGAAAAAACGGCTTTTGCCCATTGTTTCCACATTACCAATGGCGCTATAGTGCAGGCACAGAACATTGAACTGAAGAAAAAACTGGATGAAAGCGATGAAGACCTGATGCTGTTTGCTTTACTGGAGTTCCGCGACCGCATTGGTAGCACCGCCAAAGAGTTGATTGTGCCCTTTTTACCGGAAGTGGAAATTCCAAGCTGTGATTATGTGGTGCCCAAGATCGGAGACAAAAAACAACTGTTGCAATTGTGTTATAAAAATGCCCTGGCCCATAAACAGGAGAGGGACAAACAACTGGCCCTTACCAATCCCGAAAAACACAGCGAACGCATACTGACCCAAATGATGAAAGACCTGCGTTTAAAAGAACTGCCACGCCGGATAGAAGGGTTTGATAATAGCAACATACAGGGTCAGTTTGCGGTGAGTGCCATGCCGGTGTTTATTGATGCAAAGCCGGCTAAAAAAGAATACCGGCATTTTAATATAAAAACGGTTGAAGGTCCTGATGATTTTGCAAGCATGCGCGAAGTGATTTACCGGCGCTATTCCAAATTGCTGGAAGAAAAGCTGGACTTGCCTCAGCTAATTGTTGTTGATGGTGGCAAAGGCCAATTGGCTGCTGCCATGGAGAGCCTTGAAAAACTGGGCCTCAGGGGGAGAATTGCCATAATCGGTATCGCCAAACGGCTGGAAGAAATCTATTTTCCAAACGACTCGCTTCCCCTTTATCTCGATAAACGAAGCGAAACCCTGAAAGTGATACAACAAATCCGCGACGAAGCACACCGTTTTGGCATTACCCATCACCGCAGCAAACGAAGTCGTGAAACCTTTAAAACCGAATTGAACGAAATCAAAGGCATCAGCGATAAAAGCGCGGAGAAGTTATTACTGGCTCTAAAAAGTGTGAAACAAATCAAAGAAGCCACAACAGAAGAATTGGAAGCGGTATTGGGTGCAAACAAAGCCAAACTGGTGCGGGAGTACTTTCACGGTAAAAAGTAAATGCCAACACCCGCTTTATTCTCTTGCCCAACTTGCCTCAATCCTTATCTTTGCCCATATGAAGCCCATTCTTGAGGTCAGGGACATCAGCAAAAAATTCAAGATCCGAAGTCAGGCAAAACCCTACCTGAGCATCAGGGAAAGTGTGTTCTCTTTTCTAGCTCCTGCTTCAAAAAACGAAACGTTTTGGGCTTTAAAGGACATCAACTTTGAGGTGATGCCCGGAGACACCATCGGTATCATCGGAAAAAATGGAGCCGGCAAATCCACTTTGTTAAAGATCCTGAGTAAAATCACCCCACCCACAAGCGGTAAAGTGATCGGCAGGGGAAGAATTGCCAGTTTGTTGGAAGTGGGCACTGGCTTTCATCCTGAACTCAGTGGAAGAGAAAATATTTTTCTTAACGGCAGTATCCTTGGCATGAAACGCGCTGAAATTAAAAAACAACTGGATGCCATAGTGGATTTTTCAGGCGTTGAAAAATTTTTGGAGACGCCGCTCAAACATTACAGCACTGGCATGCAATTAAGACTGGCCTTTGCCGTTGCTGCTTTTCTTGAACCCGAAATCCTGGTGATCGATGAAGTGCTTGCGGTTGGAGATTCGGAGTTTCAAAGAAAATGTATACGCAAGATGGAAGATGTGAGCAAAAGCGGAAGAACCATTTTGTTTGTGAGCCATAATCTAGCTTCACTGCAGGCCATTTGTAAAAAAGGCCTTTTACTCAGTAATGGCCTCAGCAAGGGAATTGCTCCCATTGAAGAAACGGTGAGGCTTTACACACATGGGGAAGACGCCCTTCAACAAGCCGTATTCAAAATAAAAAAAACACCCACACACAAAGAAGCCTATATCATTGAAGCCCGTTTGCTGGATGAAAAAGGAGAACTTTGTAACCGATTCAGGGCTTACGAAAACATCTGCCTTGAGATCATATGGGTTAATAAAAACGCGCGGCTGGTGAGTCCAAACTTTATGCTTGTGAACCAAAAAAATCAAACGGTGATGGTAGCCCTTGACACTCCTGCAGATTGGCGGGGTGATAAAAAATCTCAGCCTGGAAAATACAGTTCGAAGTTTGTGATTCCTAAAAATTTATTGAACACAGATGATTATCTGGTCAATCTGGCTTTGGATTGTTCAAGCCCAACAAATTGTTACGATGCCCATTTGGGTACCCTGCTGTTTTCCGTTTGGGATCCCATGGATGAACATTCTATTGCCCGTGGAAACTTTTCCCTGGTGAGGGAAGATGCCTTACTAATGCCAGCGCTTGACTGCAGTTTTACTTACCTTGGAAAAGAAGAGGCATGATTAACATGTTCCATACCTACATTGCCAGCAAGGCCGGAGAGCAAGTTCAGACTGTTTTAAATTCAGGCTTCCTAAGTGAGGGGGAAACCGTTTTACAATTTGAAAAAGCACTGAAACAAACCTTTGGTTTTACAAACTGTGTTGCTGTTAATTCCGGCACTTCGGCCCTTCATCTGGCACTTGAGTTGGCAGGTGTTCAGGAAGGCGACGAAGTGATCCTGCCCGCTCAAACTTTTGTAGCCAGTGGCTTAGCCATACTTTACCTGAAGGCCATTCCTGTGTTCGCGGATATCGACTATTTCACCGGAAACATTTCTCTCGCTTCAGTAAAAGAAAAAATCAGCCCCAAAACCAAAGTCATATTGCCGGTACACTGGGGAGGTTACCCCTGCGACATGGATGAATTAATTACGCTGGCCCATTCCCATGGTTTGAAAGTAGTGGAAGATGCCGCCCATGCCCTTGGCGCCACATACAAACAAAAACCAATTGGAAGTTTGTCTGATTTCACCTGCTTTTCGTTTCAGGCCATCAAACACCTAAGCACCGGTGATGGAGGCGCCATTTGTTGTAAGTCAGCACATGAACACGCTGAGGCCAGAAGCAAAAGATGGTTTGGCATCAATCGCGAAAAGGCCCCCTTGACTGAATTGGGAGAAAGGGCCTATAACATTGCCCATGTCGGGTACAAATACCACATGAACAATTATGCTGCCGCACTTGGCTTAGCCAACCTGAACCATTTTGAGTTGAGGTTAAAAAAGAGAATTCATCTTGCCAATTTATACAGGAGCGGATTGCATCAACAAAGTGGCATTCGTTTGTTCAATTATTTTACCGATCGTCAAAGCGCTTATTGGCTCTTTGGTTTTCATGTAGAAAAACGTTTTGACTTTATTCGAAAATTAAAATCGGCCGGAATTGCAGCTTCAGTTGTGCACCAGAGAATTGACCGCAACAGCGTGTTTGGTGGTCTGACAAAAGCTCTGAGCGGGCAGGAGGCTTTTGATGAAAGCCAGATCCACATCCCCATTCACGATGCTGTAAGTATTGAAAATGCAGAACACATCATAAACACCATTAAACAAGGCTGGTAATGAAACTACTTGTATTAGGCGCATCAGGTTTTGTAGGAAAAACAGTTTCCACCTATTTGGATGCGGTTAAAATCCCACACATTCGGAGTTCACGTTCCCTGGGCTGCGATCTTCTGAACTATGAGCAAACCCTTGCTCTTTTCAAAAAAACACAACCCGAGTATGTATTGAATTGCGCCGCACACGTGGGTAGTTTAAATTACGTGACCAAAATGGCCGCGGATGTGATCAGCGATAATTCGAGGATGAACCTGAACATGTACCAGGCCATTGCTGAAGCCTGTCCTAAAGCCATACTCATCAACCCCATTGCCAACTGCGCCTACCCGGCCCATGCCGATACGTTTGTGGAGGACGAATGGATGTCTGGTCACCTGCACCGCTCTGTGCTTTCCTATGGAGCCAGCAAACGTTTGCTCTGGCACATTGGCGAAAGTTATTACATGCAATATGGCATTAAATCCATTTACCTCTTTGTTCCCAACATGTACGGGGCTTTTGACAGCACCGATCCCAACAAGGCGCATGCGCTGGATGCCTTAATCTCCAAATTTGTAAAAGCGGAAATTGAAAACAAAAAAGAAATTGAGATTTGGGGCACCGGCATTGCTGTAAGGGAATGGTTGTACGCTGAAGATTTCGCCAGAATCTGTGAAAGCATATTGACTCAAAAAACGACGATTGGTTTAGATGAGCCTGTTAACATTGCTCAAAATTTTGGATTAAGTGTAAGGGAGTTGGTTCAGCTCATCAATGCCAAATTCAACCATTCCTTTCAGATTCATTGGAACCACAACATGCCGGATGGCAGTCCAAGAAAAGTGATGGATGACCGTCGTTTCAGAAAAGTGTTTGGAAATTTTGCTTTCACTTCACTGGATAAAGGCATAGATGAAACCATTGCCTATTACAAAAACGTTTATCCGTATTGAACTGGCTAAATGAACGCGGAAACAAACCCACCTTCGGACCAGCTGTTTAAACTCATGTATGGTAAAAAAAGCGGAGGAATTGCCTTTCTGCTGATCCTGAGTTTTGTGTTGCTTCGTTTTTTTGTGTTTTACGATTACAAACCGTTGTGGATCGACGAGCAGATCTCAGTCAATGCGGCTTGTGGCGACAGCACCCTGAATGCCTATAGTTTTGAAGAACTAAAGCACATCCGATCTCAAAACCAAAATGAACCCGGCTTTTTAAGCAAGGTATTCTACGCCAACATACAAAACGACCGCTCCAACGCCTTGTTGTATGATTTTACCTTAAGCGCCTGGGTGCATTTCTTCGGACTAAATTTATTTTCGGTTCGCGCCCTTTCCCTTTTTTGTTTTTTACTCGTGCTTTTAGCAGCCCGGGGCCTATCCAAAGAACTCCACACAAAACCCTTTTTTCTTTTTGCGATGTTGCTAAGCAGCTCACTGCTTTTCCGTTACAACATGGAGGCCAGGACCTATATGTTCAGCTTATGCCTTTCTCTTTGGTCCACCTTGTTCCTCTTACGTTATCTGAGAGATCGAAAATTTGCACTGCTCCTTGTCTATTTGGTTTTGGTGCTGCTCTCCATTTTTTCACATTACCTGGTGGTAGTGGTGTTTATTTGGCATGGTTTTTTTGTTCTCAAAACCTCAAAAAAAGAAATTAAGTTCAAACTTTTAGGGGGCTACCTTGTTTTGCTTTTTGTCTTTTTTTCTCTGCTGTATCTGCTCGATCAAAGTACCGGCTTTATCACTCAGCTGGCTCAGGCCAATACCAACATCACACAAAACGCCCCCAAGTCGTTACACTTTAAACCGTTTACTTTTCAGAATCTGGTGACGGGTTTGGTGCAGGTGCTTAGTCAGAATTTCGGACTGAGTTTACAAAGTCTGTTTCAGATTCGTTATTTCGCCGTTTTCCTGCTAATTCCGGTGTATTTTATCTACAAGTCATATAAGGATAAAACGAGTCGCAGCAATTCGTTTTTTGTTTTGCTGATTGGCGTGCATCTTCTATTTTTGATGGCAGTAAGTGCTCTTAGTGGTAACACCACCGTTTTTCAACTGTGTTATTCGATATTTGTGTTGCCTTACTACCTTCTGTATTTTACCCAGCTAAGTACTGTTGTATCAATTAAACCCGTTGAACAAATGCTGAAATGGAGTGTGGTAGCAATTTCTTTGATGGATACGGTTGGTTACATTTATCTGGCCTGAAAGGCATTGCGCATCAGAAAACCAAGGTATTGCCGGGTGGTTTTCAGCACTTTCATTTTTGATTTCCCCTGGCGTTTTGAAGAGTGCAGTGTGGTTGGCACCTCAATCACTTTGGCCTCACAACGAATGGCTTTGAGCAATATCTCAAGCATGCAGATGAATCCTGCTTCGCGAATGAGAACCTGATTTTTGGCTTTTATTTTTCTTAACAGCTCAACATGGTAAACCCTGTAAAATGAACTAAGTGTAAGCACTCGGATGTTAAAGGCAAAACGCATTAATAAATTGGCTGCAGCAGAAATTAAACGGCGAAGAAAAGTGGTCTTTTCAAATCCCCCGCTTTGCGCATAAACCGAAGCCAATACCAAGTCAAAATTCATGCGCGCCATCTGCACCATATTCTCAAGAATACCGATGTCAGAGGTGCAATCGGCTTCAATGCTTACCACAAGGTCATCTTTGTTTTGACTGTGGTTCAAAACCCATTCAAATCCCGCACTAAAAGCGGCCCCCGGCCCCCGGTTGACGCCATCCCCAAGTACGGTAAAATCCAGGCCTTCAAATTCTTTTTCTAACGCCTCCCTTGATCCATCTGTGGAACCATCGTCGGAAAACACGTAATGCACCTTTTCGTTTTTCAACACCCCCCTTAACTCCTTATGCAAATTCGGGATGTTCAGGCGCTCATTATAAATTGGGATCACAAAATAGATCATGCCTTCTCTTTTCTGGCTTCGTTTAAGGTCAGGCGAATGGCTTCATGCATGTTCACTTTCGGTGAGTATCCCAAAAGGCGTTTGGCTTTGCTGAGATCCGGGATCCTGCGCATGATGTCCTTGTATTTTCCAAAAATATCCGACATGGGAATGAACTTTAGTTTGAGTTCCTTGTCTGTTCCAGCCAGGCGATGTATAAGTTTAGCCGAATCCAGAACACTCAATTCTTCATCATTGCCCAGGTTAATAATCTCTCCAATGGCCGACTCACTTTCCAAAGCCAAACGGGTGCCTTCCACAAGGTCGCTCACAAATCCCATGGAGCGGGTTTGAGAACCGTCGCCATGAATGGTAATGGGCTCATCATTTAAGACTTGTTGAATAAAAATTGGGATGTGGCCCCCGCTCCAACTAAAATTACTGCGGGGACTAAAGGCACCAAAATATCTTAAGATCACAACCGGAACACCAAAATCCCTGTAATACGCATTCGCCATTTGTTCTCCGTACAATTTCGACACGGCGTAACTCCAGCGTTTGATCATGCTTGGACCTATCAGTAAATCCCCGTCTTCATTTAGTGGCAGGTCGGGTGACATGCCATAAACATCGCTGGTGGAAGCAAACACCAGCTTACACCCCAGTTCTCTTGCCACTTTTAAAACATTCTCAGTTCCCGTGGCATTTACAGAAAGTGTTGGATAGGCGTCTTCCTTCTCGCTGATCTTCTTTAAAGCTGCCAGGTGAATGATGGCCTGGGCTCCCGTTGCCGCCTTTTTTACCGTTTCAATATCCAAGACATTTGCATTCAGAAATGTAAAACGTGAATGCCCTTTCTGGTGTGCAATATTGGCTTCTGAACCATAGGACAAATCATCCATGCCAGTCACCGTATACCCTCTGTCGAGTAGATCGTCAAGCAGATGTGAACCTATCATTCCGGCCACACCGGTTATCAAAACAGTTTTGGATGCCATGTTTCCTGTAATCCACAAATATAATCATCCCCTCCGGTATCAAACAGGCAGGGGCTTCAGAAAATGGCCTTTAATTTGGCCTGATAAAATCTAATAAAAGGAATTATCTTTTTGACTGAAAGTGACCGATTTCAGGGGAATTCCGTTAATTTTATAGCTTCAACCCATACCCTTGATGCCTGGTTCCGAACAATTCGATCATACACTTCTTAAATCCTGTGGAAAGGATGTTTTCATCAGTGCACGGGCGGAAATCCGCAGGCCACACTTGGTCACGATTGGCAATCATGTTGCCATTGATTCAGGCGTGTACATCACCACCAAAGCAAACATTGGCGATTACACACACATCTCGCCTTACGTAACCGTAATTGGTGGAGAAAAAAGCGAGTTTGTCCTCGGGCATTTTGCAACTGTGGCTGCAGGAAGCCGCATCATTGCAGGAAGTGATGCTTTTCTGGGAGAGGGTTTTACAAGTGTCACCGTACCTCAGGAATTTCGTGACAAGGTAGAATTCAGTACCGTATTGATTTCGCGTTTTGCCGGAGTGGGAACAAATGCCATCCTCATGCCCGGGGTATGCATTGGTGAAGGTTCTGTCATCGGCGCCGGTGCCCTTGTTACTAAGGATACCGAGCCCTGGACCATTTATGTGGGCGTGCCAGCCCGACCGCTTAAAGTCAGAAAAAAAGAACTTTTGTTGGAATACGCCAAACGCCTGGGATACGAATAATGCAGTACACCTTATCATACGTTCTTACAACTTTTAATAAACTGGATTACCTGAAAATAACCCTACCATTACTGATACAGGCCTGTAAAGTGGGTGAAGAAATTGTGGTGGTTGACGGAGGAAGCACCGATGGAAGCAGGGAGTACCTGGAAAACTTGTTCAAGGAAAATAAAATCCATGCTTTACTTTCTGAAAAAGACAAGGGGGAAGCCCACGGCATTAACAAGGCCCTTTTTTTAGCAAAGGGGGATCTGATCAAAATCATTACTGACGACGATTTGTATGATTTTGAAGCCATACAGGCCTGCAAAAATTACATGCAGAAAAACCCACAAACCGACGTCCTTGGATTTGATGGTTACTCCTGCAAAGTTGTGGAAAAACCCAAATTTGAAAAAACCAATTTTATTGAAGGTTTTCTGCATTGGAAGAAGGACGGTTCAGCATTTTTGTTTTGCGGCCTGAGTTTACTGATACGAAAGTCGTCCTTGACCTATCTGGGTTTATTCAATGTCAATTATAAAATAATCGACATGGAGTATTCTCTGCGAATCACCTCCATGAAAAGCAAGATTGCATTTTACACAGGAAACGCCTTCATCAACATCATTAATCCGGCTTCCAACTCGGTAAAATTTTATGATGTGATCAGAAAAGAATACCACAAATTAAGAAGAACCTATCCCGAGGCCAGATTGAACTTCAGAATCAACAATCCCATCCTGATGATGAAAGAACGCCTCAACCGGCTTACACGCAAAGTGAAACCGCCTGTCTTATTGGATTCCCAAACCGTGCTACTACAGTATGAAGGACTTGTGCATAAGGGGCTTGAACTTTTTATTAAGAACCGCACTTCTTCTTTCGAAATACTTGATTCACAAGCCTGATGTTTTTAAATAAACTATACCGAACCGGAACCTCCGCCATTTCTAAGATCTGCTCTGAGCTGCGCCGACTGCACTTCCGATTAAAATACCCTTCCCTTAAAATCGATGCTCAAAGCACAATCTCAAAAAACTGTGAACTCCGCTGCATGGATGGGGCACAATGCGAGATCAAAAACACCCATTTTGGGGAAGGTGTTTTAGTAGTGGTTGAAAAGGGGGCTCAACTTTTTATCTCCAACACGTCCATTGGACCGAACTCTGTTATCGTTGCTAAGTCGAGCATACACATTGGCGCCCATTGTTCCATTGCTGAAATGGTTGTGATCCGGGACCAAGACCACAATTATGGAAACGGACAGCTTATTAAAGAATCGGGTGAGAGCAGTGGCCCCATTCGTATCGGAGAAAATGTTTGGATAGGGGCCAAGGCCAGTATTTTAAAAAATGTGGTCGTTGGACAAAACTCAGTCATCGGCGCGCACAGTCTTGTAAACAAAAGCTTTCCCGAGAATTCGGTAATCGCAGGTGTGCCCGCCGTTCTCATTAAAACATGCTGAACATTCTTTTTTATACCTCTTTTAATACCCGCTCACGGGATACCGAATCGCTCATGGAGGCTTTTGTAAACCAGGGTCACAGCGTGTTTTTATTGACGCAAACCGAAAAAGGGGCATACCAAGAAAATTGTGAAAGGCTTGGTGTACGCAGTTTTTCTCACCCTGTTAAAAAACAAAATTCCATTCTTTACTTTTTACGGCACGCCTTGTTCTTAAAACGTTTTTGCAAAACAAATCACATTCAGCTCGTTTACGCTCATCTTGAAAACGCCGGATTGGCGGCCGTGCTGTGTCAGCCTTTTATTTCAGCAAAAGTATTCACCTGCCGCCATACGGTTGATGAAGCCGAATTGATGAGAAGCAGGAAATTTATGCTTCTCAATAAAATTGTTTATTCCCTGAGCCGAAATACCATTGTTGTATCCGAACGCAGCAAACAATACATGGTGGAAAAGGAAGGCGTTTCGGAAAAAAAGATCAGGGTGATACGACTGGCCTACAATTTTGACCTTTACCCCAAGCCCGATCCACAAAAAGTAAAAGAGATTCGCCAGCACTACAGCGCCTACTTTCTAATGCTGACCGCCTGTAGAATGATGGAGGGTAAACGTCCCCAATTGGCAATAGAGGTGTGTAAAAAACTGGTTGATGAGGGCCTGGATGTGAAATTGCTCTTGCTTGGAGATGGCCCCTTGGTGGAAGCGCTCAATAAACAAGTTCGGGAACAAAAGCTTGAGTCGAGGGTATTTGTGCTTGGGTACCGTTCCAATATCATGGATTTTCTATCTGCCGCCGACATTCTTGTGCATCCTTCCCTGCAGGATTCCAGTTCTGTGATTATCAAAGAAGCAGGGCTGAATGCCAAAGCGGTTATTGCCTGCAGAGAGGTTGGCGATGCGCCGGAATACCTGGTGCACAATCGCAACGCCCTTCTTGTAAGTTCGATAAATACCGCGTCTGAATTGTGCACTGAACTGAAAACCGTTTACGGGCATCCCAACAAACTACAAGAACTTGGACAGTCCCTGAAAAGCTCAGTGCTTGAACGTTTTGCAATTTCCACCGTACTTCCTGAATACAATCGCATACATTTGGAACTTGAACACCATGGAGAAAATTAAATCGCTGATCTATTCCCTTGTTGATGTTTTAAGCTTTGGAAAAGGCATAAAACGAAACATCAGTGGGTTCAATATTTATTTTCCTGCACGCTGGTCGCGTTACTTTGAAAGTGATTACGAAGCGGAGAACATTGAATTTCTCAAAGAAAACGTAAAACCCGGCGATGTGGTGTTCGATATTGGGGCTCACCTTGGATTGATGTCAGTTATCTCATCTCAACTGAGCGGGCCAAATGGCAAAGTTTACGCTTTTGAACCCAGCCCCTCCACGTTTGACTTGTTGAAAAAAGTGCTTGCCCTTAATTCAGGACAGTCCCTCGTGATTCCTGAACAAATGGCCATCACCAATAAAGTTGGAAAACTTAATTTTTACCTCTCTTCCGATATCGGGAGCAATTCCAATAGTTTGGTTGAAAAACATCCCCTGAACCGGGATGCCATTCAAATACCTTGCACTACACTGGATGCTTTTGCAAAAGAACATCACATCACATTGATTCATCTGATAAAAATAGACGCTGAAGGTTCTGAACTTGAAGTGTTACAAGGCGCCAAAGAGGTTTTATTAAACCAGCGTCCAAAAGTAATTCTGGCCATACACCCCCGTTTGATCAGAAACAATGCCAACGAACCCAGGGACATATACAAACTGATCAGCTCACTCAACTACCGCGTTTTTTTTAAAAAGAAGGAACTGGACGAGAACGGTTTTTGTTCCATTGAAGATTTTTTTGACGTACACCTTTTGCCGAAAACCACGTGAAAGAACATTTTTTTTCCATCATACTGCCGGTATACAACAGGGCTGCCTTTCTGGAAAAAAGCATTCAGTCGGTGCTCGCGCAAACCTATACCCATTATGAATTGATTGTTATGGACGATGGCAGCACGGACCACGGGGGGCAAATTGTTCAATCGCTCATCAAACAACACCCGGATAAAAAAATTCATTACCATTATAAGGAAAATGGAGAACGGGGTGCTGCAAGAAATTATGGTGCTGACAAAGCCCTTGGTGAGGTATTGAATTTTTTCGACTCTGACGATGTATTGTATCCCAATCACCTTTCAGAGGCCAACGCCTTTTTAAACACACATCCACAGGCCCTTTGGTTTCATTTGGCTTATGATTTTAAAAATGCAAATCTTGACCTGCTAGGAAAAGGTCCTGTTTTTAATGAATCGCCTAACCGCCTCTTGATCTCGGGAAATCATTTGAGTTGTAATGGTGTTTTTATAGAAAAGAAAACGTTTTTGGCATCGCGTTTTAATGAAAACAGGGTCCTTGCCGGGCTTGAAGATTGGGAACTCTGGCTCAGGCTGGCTGCTATTCATCCTTTGTATTACTCAAATACCATCACCTCCTCCATCCTTCAGCACGATGACAGGTCAGTTCTAAACAAAAATGCCGATGGCTTGCTACAAAGGGTCAACTTATTGATGGAACTGATAGAACGGAACACCACAGTTCAGGATTTTATGCAAAAAGATGTTGTTCGATTTAAATGCTCCTGCACCTCCTACCTGTCTCTGCACCTTGCCTTGATGAAAGATCAAAAAAAACAAGCACTAAACTATTTGTTTAAATCCCTTGTTATTCGTCCTGCTTTTCTTTTTGAACGACGGTTTTATGCCATTCTTAAAAATCTGTTTTGAGAAAGGGTAAAAACATACTAGTGATAACGTATTGGAGCCTAAACAACGCTTTAATACACACCTACACCCTACCCTATTTAAGACAGATCAGAACCTGTCTCGAAAAAGACGCTAAACTTTTTCTACTTACACTAAGTCCCCCCGGCACACTAAACAGTGAAGACAACAAAAGATTTGTCAAGGGTCTGGAGGAGGAGAACATTGTGGTGATCAATTTTAATTATTACCCTTTCGGGCTCAGGATGTTGATGACATTTCTATTCCTTTTTCCATATTTAATTCTTTTTGCAGCCTTCAAAAACATAAGGGCCATACACGCCTGGTGCACCCCGGGTGGAGCCATCGCCTGGCCGGTTTCGGTGCTCAGCGGCAAACCGCTTGTGCTTGATAGTTTTGAACCACACGCCGAATCCATGCTGGAATCGGGTGCCTGGAAAAAAAATGGATTGAGCTTCAAAATTCTATTTCTGCTTGAGAGACTTCAGTTAAAACGTGCAAAAGAAGTGATTTGTGCCACTGAGGGCATGATTGAACATTCCCAAAACCTGTATGGCATTAAAAAGACACGGTATTTTGTAAAACCCGCAGGGGTAGACCTTGATCTCTTTAATCCCGAAAAGTATCCTAAACAAAGGCCGGAAATTCCACTTAAAAAAAATGTGTGTGTCTATGCCGGAAAATTTGGCGACCTCTACCTTGAAAACGAAACGTTTGATTTTTTTAAAACAGCATACGATTACTGGGAGGGCGACTTTTCAATTGTTTTACTCACCAAACACAGTGAAGAAGAAATAAAAAGCTATTGTGTACATTCAGGATTTCCGTATTCACACGTTTATCAGCAGTTTGTGCCTCACGAACAGGTGCCGGCCTATATGAATTTAGCCCACTTTGGCATTTGCACCATCAAGCCGATTCCATCCAAAAAATATGGCACGCCCATTAAAAATGGGGAGTACTGGGCCATGGGTTTGCCCATTGTAATTCCAGCCCATATTTCTGTTGACAGTGACATTGTTCTCGAGAATCGCATTGGTTATGTGCTCAGAAATTTTTCTACAGACGAATACCTTAAGGCCATTAAGGAAATTGAATTTTTAATGAAAACACCTCAACTAAAGCAAAAGATCAGGGCAATCGCAGAGGAGAAAAGAAATTTTAAGAATTCGATCGCGATCTACATGGCTATTTACGCCACAAACGAAGTTTATTCAGGTAGAAAAGAATAAACAAAGAAGACAGGTAAAAAGGGATTCCGGGAATCTTTAATCGCACCAAAGCACCGTAGTTGGCGGTGGTAAGCCCTACTGAAAATGCAAAAAACAAAGCAAACAAAAAGGAAAATATGAGTAGAGGGTGACTGAAGAGGGACTTTAATAAGGTGGTGATCCTTACCTTAAGTAAAATAAAAATGCTGAAGGCCAACACAAAAAGGTTTTCTAAACCCGATAAAACCATCACCGGATTGTTCGAGTCCCAGATGTAAGGCCTGAACAAAGCCATATTAAGTGCCGCAGGAACTTTTGAGATCAGGCCGCTAAAACTCGCATCAAACTCTCCAATGTTGTGGTAATTACTTCCATACTGCTCACCTCGGATGAGGTCCTGTTGTGTTTTTACAGCCTTATCCAACACATTATCGAGATTGTACTCTCCAAGGTATTCACCTAAAGACTGCATGGTGAGTATGATCAATGAACCCATTGTAGCAATCAAAACCGGCAAAGCAAGGGTTTTAAGTATTGGGTTTTTAATTGAGGCGAATTTGTTGAAGAAAAGCCAGATGAGGGAGCCGGGCGTAATGGCAAAAAAGATGTAGGGTTTGATTAAAATAAGAACCAGGGATGCAAGCACCAAAATTAACAGGTATTTAAATTTACGTTCCTTTCTTATTAAAAATTTGTAAACCCCAAAGGTCACAAAACCAAGGGCACTGAGGGTGTAGGTGTCTTTAAGTAAGCCTGAGCCCCAAAAAAAGACCGAGGGGACAAAAAAGATGGCAATGGCGAATTGCTTTTGCAATTCCGGAAATTGCTCTATAAACACCTGATACAATTTCCAAAGTCCTAAAAAACTCACATAAGCCAGTAATAGGGTGGTTGCCAGAAAACTCTTACACCCCAGCATACAAAAAGGCACTGTTAATATTACGGTAAATAGCGCGTAATAATCGGTGTTGTGAAAAAGGATGGGTCCGTATTCTTTGTCATATACACCGGCCATGTGAATGTTGTTTGAGTGAAAATTAACCATGTCAAAAAACAAAGTAAAATTCAAATCATACAACACGTTCACAAACGTATTGGCCGTTAAAAAGTAATTGCTTACATCTCCTCCCTCGGTGTAATAAAACGTATACACTAAACAGAGGGCAAGACCACCGCCCATTTTACAGAGTACTGCAGGAATGTAATAGGTGTAATGCGCCTTTTCTTTTATATTACGGTTGCGCACCCCTATGGCCACCAGAATAATAAGGGTGAAATAAAGTGGTGCCAGAAAAAGGTCGTATATGTCGATCCAGGAACTTTCGATGCGACTAAAAGTAAAAAAAAAGGTTCAGTTGATTCAGGAGAGTTTTGAGGGCCTTTCAAAAACTACGGGCAGAACCCTAGGCATCTGACTGCAATTCCTTATTTTTGCATATTATGCGCACAATATTGGTTACAGGAGGGGCAGGGTATATTGGCTCACACACGCTCGTTGAACTGCTTCAAAACACTGATTTCCGTGTTGTTTCATTGGACAACTTCTCCAATTCACTTGAACGATCATACGAAAGGGTTAAAAAAATCAGCAAACGGGATTTTGAAACCATTTGTCTTGACCTCTGCGATAAAACCCGTCTATACGAAGCCCTTGGTAAGGTAGGTGCCATTGATGGCATTATCCATTTTGCCGCTTACAAGTCGGTTCCGGAAAGTGTAAAAGAGCCCCTGCTCTATTACCACAACAATCTGGCTTCCCTGAACAACCTTCTTAGTTATGCCAACGACAATAGCATCAAACATTTTATCTTTTCATCTTCTTGCTCTGTTTATGGCAATGCCGATGATTTGCCAGTAACCGAAGAAAGCCCCTTAAAAAAAGCGGAAAGCCCCTATGGGCACACCAAACAGGTGGGTGAAGAGATGATCTCCTTTGTTTCTCAATCCAACCCTTCATTTAGTGCGGTGCTTCTGAGGTATTTTAATCCGGTTGGTGCGCACATGAGCGGATTGTTAGGCGAACTGCCTCTGAACCGCCCAAATAATCTGGTTCCTATCATCACCCAAACAGCGGTGGGCAAAAATGCCTTAACTGTGTTTGGCAAAGATTATTCCACCCGCGATGGCTCGTGCATTAGGGATTATATTCATGTTAGCGACATTGCTGAAGCCCATATAAAGGCCCTGGACTACCTGCTTAAAGCAAAAAATAAAACCGGCTGCAGCATTTTTAACCTTGGTACCGGTAAGGGAATAAGTGTTTTGGAAGCCATCGCCTCCTTCGAAAAAGTGTCTGGCAAAAAATTACCTTACACCATAGGCGAAAGACGGGCCGGCGATGTGGTCTCCATTTATGCCAATAACACCCTGGCTAAAAAAGAACTGGCCTGGTCACCCAAATACGGCATCGACGATATGCTGTTGAGCGCCTGGAAATGGCAGCAAAATCTTGAAACCGAGTAACACCAAGCCTTTCAGAACTTCGCATTTATGGTTTATTCACAGTAGTTAGGTCTTAATTTTCTTTTCGCCAGGATAAAATTGCCGCGGTTTTTACTACATTTAAGCACCACATATGCTTAAGTCATCTCTACTTCTCGCCCTGTTCTTATTCTTCAATTCGCTGTCTGCCCAATACCAGGCCTTTAGTGAAAATAAAAAATGGGGAATAAAAGACAGTACTAAAATTGTGATCGCGCCCGTTTACGACACCATTTTTAATTTCGACAAAACGAACAGCGTTTGCCTGGCTTGTTTTAAAAGCAAAAACACCAACACCAATCAGTTCATTAAAGTCACCAACACCAATTATTTTTGTAATTACCTTAATCCGGAATCAAAACGTTTAATCATTAATACTTCTCCAAAAGACACCTGCAGTGTTTTTCAACTCGCAAAGTCTACGGTAAAACACTACAATGAGAACGACACTCTTTTTAAAGTAAAGGTGAAAAAATACATGTACCTCGTAAACAAAAGCTTTAAACAATTAAGCTTTAAACCCTATTACGACATTGAGTTGTGTGACGATCCCGGATTTTATGTCGTACAAGGTCTCAATGAAGTGGATGTGCCCATGTATGGGCTTGTTACCAGCAAGGAAGAATCCATTATCCCTTTTGATTATTCCGGGATAAAATTAAACCCTGCAGATTCTTTAGTTATGGTTTGTGGCACCGGCTATGGGGCCGGCACAGAGGATTATGTGTTTAATTACAAAGGAAAAAAACTAATGTCCTACCATCATCACATCGATATGGCAACTAAAGACTATATTGTTTTCAAAGCCTTTGAACCAAAAGAACGTTTTTTTTCCTATTGCATCGAAACCAAAGAAGAGAAAGAGATTGTTGCTGATGAGATCAAATATTACAATGGGAATATCATCCGCCTGCGCATAAAAACAACCTGGTGGTTGTACAATCTTAAGACTCAGGAAAGGACCGAATTAAAAACTTTTTAAACCGTATTAATACAAGGTGTCATGAAAAAAATCAACATTGCCATCAATGGGTTCGGAAGGATAGGACGTGTGTTTTTAAGAAATAGTTTGAGCCAACCCAACCTGGAAGTGGTAGCCATCAACGACATTACTGATGCGGCCACTCTGGCCCATTTGTTCAAATACGATTCCGTTCACGGCAGGTTTCAGGGTGAAGTAAAAGCGGAGGACAAAGCCCTTGTCATTAATGGGAAACGCATACGCGTGGTATCGAGTGCCGACCCGGCACAACTTCCCTGGAAGGAACTGAAGGTGGACATCGTGATCGAAAGCACCGGTAAATTTCTGGATACTGCCAGTGCTTCCCTTCATATACAGGCCGGTGCCCGAAAAGTCATTCTTTCAGCCCCCGCCAACGACGAATCCATAAAATCACTTGTATTGGGCGTTAACGATCATGTACTTAAACACGACGATGTAATCGTTTCAAACGCCAGCTGCACGACCAATTGCGCGGCTCCCATGTTAAAAGTGCTTCACCCTTTTGGAATTGAGGAAGCTTACATCACCACAGTTCACTCTTACACCAACGATCAGCGCATACACGATGCCCCGCACAAGGACCTGAGAAGGGCCAGGGCAGCGGCTTTAAGTATCATTCCTACCTCAACAGGTGCAGCAAAAGCCATCACACGCATTTTTCCTGATCTGAAAGGAAAGATAGGCGGTTGCGGCATGCGTGTGCCGGTTCCTGATGGTTCATTAACTGACATTACCTGTGTGTTGAAGAAAGTTCCTACAGTGGAAGAGGTGAATCTGGCCTTTAAAAAAGCTTCACAAACCCATTTAAAAGGCATACTGGAATACACGGAAGATCCGCTTGTGAGTGTGGATGTGATTGGAAATTCTCACAGCGCGGTGTACGACGCAGAATTTACCAGCATTGTCGGTAACCTTTTAAAGGTGATCGGTTGGTACGATAACGAATGGGGTTACTGCAACCGCCTTGTTGAACTTGCCATTAAAATGGCCTGAGGCTATTCGAGTTCGCAGCTGTAATTGCGGGTACCGGTGTTTGTAATGGAAATGGTCACAAAGCCCGGCACTCCGTTGGAGGTGGTTTCATTGATTGCTTCCGATTTATCAAAACAATTGTATTTGGCTTTGCGTTTGCTCACCTTGTTGAAGGTGGTGGAGTTTTGATTGGATGTATTTAAAGGAATAACCACTGTTGTATCCGTTCCAATCAGCTCAGAAATGGTTCTTGTACTTGTTGTGCCCGTGGTTACCACGGTGCAGGCACATACCCGGTCTTTATTACAAGACATTAAGGCTAAAACGAAGAGGCAGATGATCAGGGCAGTTGCTTTCATGGGTTTGGATTTAAAATTCAAAGGTGATTTGTCCGTCGGTATCAAAAAAATCCTTGGCGCTGTCTTTGTTTAATTTTTCCATGGCCCTGCGGTGCAGCTCCATTGGTGAGAGTCCGGTTTTTTCTTCATCGTGTGAGGCCAGGAATTTTTTCGCCGATTTGATCTCTTCCGGCTCTCTCAAATTCACCTCTTTCACTTTATAGGTAGAGATCTTTTTACCCTTGGCTTTCATGTTCACCAGGGGGCTGAATTCAACCATCTTTAGTACTTCATCCGGAATCTCTTTTCCTTTTTCCTTTGCGAACTTTATTTCTACCACAGGATGAATCTGTGTGGTCACCAATTCTATTCTTGATTCTGCGTGTTCTGTAATGATGAGGGTTTTAACCGTGGTGACCTCAGGCTCAAAACGTTTGGTGAAATACGATTTGCTCAGTCCGTCGTAATACACACAGGTAACCACCTGTTTACGGTAATACTTTTCAATTAACACAACGTCATCATCAAAATGGTTCAGAATGTCATAGGTATACAGTTTATAATTTCCGCTGCCCGTGATGCACAGGATCTTATCTTCGCCACTGAATTTACCCAAATAAGAACCTCTTTCCTCTTTGTTCAAACGGTGCGTGCTTTCGTCAAACCAATAATCTTCTCCTTCTAGTGTTGAGGCCCCTTTCTCTTTTAGCGTGACCTTATTCACCGTGTATTTGGTAACAATGTTCCCAACAGCTGAACGGGCTTTAATTTCAAGCTCCGCAAAATCCACATCCAATTGTAACTTTCGCAATCCTGCCACGGCCCTTAAGTGAACAATCACCTTTTCAGTTTCTGCATTTGGATTTGCGGTAAACCAGTACACGGTGGAATTTGCTGTGCCCTTGGTGAGGTCGTATTCTTTGTCGCGGGTAACCCCCGTAACATTAAAGCGCTTCATGAAAGTGATGCCTTTAGGTCCATCGCGATAAATCATGTTGTAAGCTGTGCGCTCGTCACTTTTGCGGAACACGGCCACATGAATAATGTCCTTGCCAACAAACACCTTGTCGGCCACCTTAAACACTTTCATTTTGCCTTCTTTGGTAAACGCAATGATGTCATCAATATCCGAGCAATCGCAAATGTATTCGTCCTTCTTTAAGCCGGTGCCAATAAACCCTTCCTCGCGGTTCATGTAAAGTTTTTCATTGGCCATCACCACCTGAGTGGCGATAATAGCTTCCAACTGTTTGGTTTCGGTTTTGCGTTCACGCCCGGCACCAAACTTTTTCTTGAGGTTCTTGTAATATTCTACCGCATAGTCAACCAGGTTGGCAAGGTTGCTTTTTACCGCTTCAATCTTGGCGTCCAGCTCCTTCATAAATTCCTCCGCTTTGATGCTGTCAAAACGGGTGATGCGTATCATTGGGATCTGAGTGAGTTTTTGAAGGTCCTCATCGTTGATTTCACGAAGTAGCTTTTTACGATAGGGTTTAAAGCGATCGTATAAATAGTCGTATAAGGTTTCACGGTTGGCGTACTTCTTAAAATCAATGTACATCTCCTCCTTGATAAACAACTTCTCAAGGGAAGCAAAATGCCATTTTTCCTCCAGCTCCTTCTGTTCAATTTCCAGCTCGCGTTTTAAAAGGGCCAAGGTTTGTTGTGTGCAGATCTTCAGTATTTCACTTACGCCAATAAATCTTGGTTTATCATTCTCAATAATACAAGCGTTGGGTGAAATGCTCACCTCACAATTGGTGAATGCAAATAAGGCGTCGATGGTTTTGTCGGGCGAGATGCCGGGTTGCAGGTGAATCAGGATCTCAACATTCTCCGCCGTGTTATCCTCCACCTTTTTTACCTTGATCTTGCCCTTATCGTTGGCTGCCAAAATAGAATCAATCAGGGAGCCGGTGGTGTTACCAAAAGGCACCTCGGTGATAACCAGGGTTTTTGGGTTCAGTTCCTTTATTCTCGCTCTTACTTTGATCTTTCCACCTCTTAAGCCGTCTTTATAATCGCTAAAATCAGCAATACCCCCGGTAATAAAGTCAGGGTAAATGCTGGCTTTTTTTCCTTTCAGAATTTGAATGGAGGCATCGATAAGTTCATTAAAATTGTGTGGTAAAATTTTTGTGGCCAAGCCCACCGCAATACCTTCCACACCCTGAGCCAACAATAAGGGGAATTTAACTGGTAAGGTCAGTGGCTCTTTGTTTCGGCCGTCGTAGCTTAATCCCCAGTTGGTGGTTTTGGGATTGAATAGTATTTCGAGTGCAAATTTTGAAAGTCGCGCTTCTATGTAACGGGGTGCAGCAGAACTGTCTCCTGTAAGGATGTTTCCCCAGTTTCCCTGACAGTCAATTAGCAGATCCTTCTGCCCCATGCTTACCAAAGCGTCACCAATACTGGCATCGCCATGGGGATGGTATTTCATTGTGTTCCCGATCAGGTTGGCGACTTTGTTATAGCGCCCGTCCTCAAGCTCCCACATGCTGTGCAATATTCTTCTCTGAACCGGTTTTAAACCGTCCTCAAGGGCAGGAACCGCCCGCTCAAGGATAACGTAAGAGGCGTAATCAATGAACCAATTCTTGAACATCCCGCTCACATGGGTAAGGTTGTCTACCTCATTGTGGTTATCCATGTCAGCCCCTTCGAAAATAGTCTCGTCCATTCTTGTTTCTAAAGATAAAGTGCAAATATACGTTTAGGAGATGAAATATGGGTGTCGACAAAGCGCCCAAAGCCCTAAAAAATGGGCAAAATATTCACATTTTGTGACTAATACACCAGAATTTTCCGTTTCAGGAAAAATAGAGCCTCCGAAAGTTTGGCCTGAAGTTTAGGATTGGAATACGCGTTAAGGCCGGCCTTTTCCGGACTATTCGCATAGCCGTATACTTCGGTAACCTGTTGTTTGTAAAGAATTTCGGAACTGCCTGCTTTTTTTAACTGCAGGTCAACCATCAATTGAACAAGGCAAAGCTCATAGTTTTTTTCAAGGATATCGCTGCTGATGTCCTTTTGGGTTTCAGCATTCGCGCTGATAATGTAATCGGCCTGAACGGCTTTTTCCACCATGCGTACCTCCTGGCCTTCAAATTTTTGTTTTATGAGGGATTCTATGGAACTTAAGCCTGTTGGTTTTCCAAAGTTTTTTTCCATCACTTCTACAAAAATCGTGACCTGGGTCACATTGGCCTGTACTTTTAAAGCGGGTGTTTGAATGAACTGCTTTAATAAACTAATTCCAGCCCTGCTTAACGAATCGGTTCCCATAAGTGTTGTAATATCAGGGCTCAGGGAGAAAGAAACATATTGATTCAAGGGTCCTACACTCTGCACTTTTACCTGAAGCTCTCCCTGCTGATCGGTAGAGCTTGCCTCCGAAACATCCACCTGATCCTCCTCACTTAGAACCGTTAAAGGGAAATTTTGCAAAGGCAGTTTGTTTTTGATTAAAAGTTTGAACTTAAGCGGTTCGTAAACGGCTTGGTAGGGCTTAAGTTCCGGGACGAGCTTGTTTTGAACAACCGTAATGGATTGGAGCTGATTTTGGATCAGGTTCGTTAGGTCTAAAATATTTTTAACACCTTCCGTTTGAGCCGGATCAAAATTGATCTCTTCACTCAGGTAGGGCGTTAACACGCCAAAGGCCTGAATTCGTTTTTTCAATGCCGAGGAAAAATCCTGGTTTTTTTCATCGTAAAAACTGGAAGCGATAAAGTTAGAGGCCTTGTTAATGGTTTGTTGTTTTTTTAGCGCTTTTTGTTTGGCGTATTCTTCCTTGTCCAATTGATAATAAACCCAATACTGTTTGTCATTTTCGTATGAATCCACCAGCGTATACCCTTCAATGTTATCGCTGTTTGACAATTTAATCAGGGAGTTAAAGTTTTCATTGAAACTGTTGCTGTTCTGCACGGTGTAAAGCACCGAGTTGCTGGAGATGTCCACTTTAATTTCCGAGGCCAGATCATAAAGCGCATTCTTTTTGGCCTCCATCTGGTAGTTCCCACTTCTTCCTTTTTCAGCGAAACCAATACCAACGTATTTAAATCCGTTGTTGGGGCGGCTGCTTACCCATACCGGAACCTTTACTTCTACGGCCGCTGCAGGAGCAGCCTCCTGCGATTTACATGCCCAGAGTAAACTCAGCAATACACTAGCCCATATTCCTAAACGCAAATTCATTTCATTGAAGCCGTTGAGGAAATGAATAATTTAATGTTCTGATTGTACACGTCGGTTTTTAATTCTTCCTGCGACTTTAAGGTGTTGCGTGCGCTGAACGAATTTCTCCAGGCCTTGGCGTTGTATTGGGCCGTTACAGCGGTTTGCTGTGGATTGTAAGGGTATAGACTATTGATATTGCTCTTGAAGGGCTGAGTAAATTCCTGGTATTCCACCGCGTCGGCACTTTGCATGTTTTTGGTTTGGGAAGCCACCATCTGGCTGTTCAATGCGTTGATGATTTTAAAACTGAAATCGTAAGACACCGATCGTTGTGCCTTCACGAGATTATAGGTAAAGGGTTTATACTCTACAATAACAAGTGTGTCGTTTTTTCTGGTTCTTGTTTCTTCAAATCCCTTTTTCTGGGTCTTTGAAAGTCCTGAATCGTATTCTTTGGCGTTACTTACCGTAAAGAAATAAAAATAATCAGCCCCTGTGGCTTTGCGTATGGCCTGAATCAAATCAACGTTTGTGCTTTTGCTGAAATCAAAGGCTTCGGGGGTTTGCTGAAAGGGGGTGTTGTTGATCACCTTAATGCCGCTTAATTTGTTTGCCGCAGCATCGTTCATGTTGTTGTAAACCGCCGATTCAATGGTTTTGGTTAATGCGTTTGATCCGCCATTGGGTTCGAACAAAATAAATTGTTTGGTGTTTTGTGCCGTTGCCATTTCCAAAAGGTCCTTTGCGTCCTTGTATTTATCCGTTTTTAAAGAAATAGCCGACAGGGCCTGAACGGCCGGTGCGTAATTTTTATTCTGAAGATTGGTGATCGCTGTCTGATAAAGGGGTTCACAAGTGGCGATGATGCTCAGTTGAGCGGTATTTTTATAGTCCTTGTTGTAACGGTTCACTTTTGAAATATAGGCAAGTGCTTCGTTGTATTTTTTTTGATTCACCAGCACAAAGGCCTGGTGGTAGTTTTTGGAACAATAGGCTTCAACCGTTTTTTGATAATCCTCATCGTAAGCCTTGGGGTAATCCATTTGAACATTTAACGCGGCGCATCGGTCCACAAAATCTTTCATGCGCTCGTAACTTTCCAGGCTGGCCTCGTTCTGCTGGGTATTAAAATTCCTGAAAAATTCGGAGGCCATACCTGAAGTGTGTTTCTGGCCCACTTCTTTTAATTTTAAACGGGCTTCCACATTGGTGGGTTTCCTTTGGAGGGATTGAAAATAAAATTCCGCCGCCTCATTCACGAGGCCCATCTTTTCCATTTTCTCAGCTGCTTTGAAGTACTTTTTGGATCCCGTACAGGATATAAAAAGCAAAGAAAATGCAAGACTGCTTATGTAGATCAGTGATTTCACGGAAAGGGTTAAAAAAAGAGCATCTTCAATGAAGATGCTCTGTTTGGCTTGGGTTTATTTACCTTCTTCAGCCAGTTTTTTCATCTCAGCATCAAAGATCTGCTGGAATTTTTGTTTGTCGTAATCCAGTTTCAGCTTAGCGTCGTTGGATATCTTGGCATCCAGTTTTTCGAACACTTCCTTTTTACCGGCTTCGATAGCAATCCAGTAGCTGTAAGAATTATCCGGCTCTTTGAATATCTTTTCGCCGATCTCCTTTACATTAGACATTTGCATGTTCACCACTTCGCGGGTTAACTCTTCAAACTTATTCTCATACTCCTGAGTGTTTCCAACTGAACGCTGATTGGTGTATTGATCGGTAACACGTTTAACTGTAGCCTGAATGTTAGCGGCCATTTCGGCGCGGGCATTCTGAAAGGCGATTTTTTTCGCGGTAGCCAAATCAGGAGATTTACCAACTTGTTTGGCCCTGAAATAGTTTTCGTCGCTACGGTACTCTTTGCTGCTGAAAGGTACTGTGATCTCAACGGCACCGGTTTCTTTTTGTACCGGGGTGCCTTTTTTAGACTTACAACCCGCCAGTGTTAAAACAGCCAGAGCAGGGATCAGAAGTA
>Ga0154020_10001497_pt1 | contig 28732 bp, 11 predicted proteins | sample Klosneuvirus_201_FD_109709 | JGI IMG/M metagenome (GOLD analysis project Ga0154020, IMG submission 109709) | Active sludge microbial communities from wastewater, Klosterneuburg, Austria - Klosneuvirus_20160825_MG | ecosystem: Engineered > WWTP > Aerobic digester > Activated sludge | place...
AAACCCGCTACGCGGACGCCGAGCCGCTTTATCGCGAAGCGCTGGAGAAGGCGCGACGCATTCTGGGTCCTGCGAATCCCGATACCGTTGAGTACTTCGGCCGGTTGGGGGGGCTGCTCTTGGCCGCGGGAAAGTTCGACGAAGCCGAGCCGTTTCTGCGTGAGGCGCTTGAAGCTCAGAAGCAAACTCTGGGCGACTCCCATCCAAAGACACTCAGCGCGCAGGGTCTGTATGCAAGGCTGTTCAGCAAGCGCGGCAACCATGCAGAGGCGGAACGTTTGCTGCGTGACTCGTGGACGAAGTCGGTTAGCACGCTGGGAGAGGATCACCCGCAGACGCTGATCCAGATGGGGGACCTGGGCTACGCGGTGCTTGAGCAGAACAAGCTCGACGAGGCCGAGCCGCTGAATCGAAAGCTGCTGGATGTCCGTCGGCGAATCACCGGGCCAAAGCATCCCGAGACGCTCGTCGCCCAGGCCGTCTACGCGCTGGTCCTTCAGCGCCAGGGAAAGCTCGCCGATGCCGAGGCGCTAGTCCGGGATGCGCTCGAGAAGTATCGCGACACGCTGGGGAACGACAACCAGGACACCATCAGGACCATGGCGAATCTCGCGAACGTGTTGCGCGCCCAGGCCAAGTTCGCCGACGCCGAGCCGCTGTTTCGCGAAGCGATGGCCGCCTACGAACGCACGCGCGGCAAGGGCTTTCGCAGCATCACCGAAGTCCGCGTGCGACTGGGCGAAGCCCTCACCGGCCTGGGTCGATTCACCGAAGCCGAGACTGAACTGTTGTTGGCTCAAGGAACGATCGACGGCTCACCGGAGCAGCTTCAACGGGCACGCCAACCAAACCTCAAAGCGCTGGTCGCGCTCTACGAGTCGTGGGACAAGGCCGACCCCGGCAAGGGCCACGACACCAAAGCCGCGGAATGGAAAGCAGCCCTTGATGCGCTCAACGCACCGACGCAACCGACGACGGCAAAGTAGATCGGTGTTTGGTTGCAAGTGCTCGGTTGCAACTTCCGCTGGTGGACCTGGGCCAAACCCCGTTGGACCCCCATGGGGCCGTGCTCTGGTTGCACAGGCCGCAGACTGTCCAGGCCGACCTTCGCCCTTCACCGGATTGACGCCGCAGGAACCTCGCCCGTGTTGGGCTCCGATATCCAAAACAAAGCCCGGGGCATTCCTGTTGCCATTGGCATTGGAGGATAATTGTGTATCATGGCGCTCTACGTAGAGGAGTGCCGTGAGCCAGCCCCCGCCTGATGCAGGTGACATCACGTTCATTCTTCGGCGCGTATCCGGGGGGCACACTTCGGCCGCGGCCGAGCTATTCCCGTTGGTCTACAACGAACTCCGCGCCCTGGCGGCCGTGTGGTTTCGGCGGCCCTCGCCCGATCAAACTCTCCAGCCTACCGCGCTGGTTCATGAGGCTTACGTCAAGCTGGTGGGGCGCGACGGCGCGGATTGGAATGACCGCAACCACTTCTTTGTCGTCGCCGCCAAAGCCATTCGACAGGTGCTGATCGACCACGCTCGCCAGCGAGCAACGGCCAAACGGGGCGGCGCCTTCAAACGCATTGCGATCGAGGATGCGGAGCATGCAGCCCCGGCCAGCCGGGAGATCGACATTCTCGCCCTTGATGAAGCGCTCGCACAACTGGCCGAACTGGACCCCAGGAAGTCCCACATTGTTGAGCTTCGGCTCTTTGGCGGGTTGACGGGCGACGCCATTGCGGCGGCTCTTGGCATTTCACGGAACACCGTTGACAGGGACTGGCAGGTGGCCCGCGCATGGTTGCGCACCCAGTTGCGAGATCACGACGGATGAACCGCGAGCTTTTCGCCCAAGTCAGTGAGATCTTTCTCGAGGCTCGGGCCCTGAGCGAACAGGCTCGCGCCTCCTTACTGGACTTGCGTTGCGGCGGGCGCGCCGACCTCCGCGAAGCCGTCGAAGAACTGCTCAGGGAAGACGGGCACCGAAGCGACGGTCTGGATGACAGCGCGATGGCCGAGGGGATCCATCTCGACGCGTTTCAGGGGCTCTTTACCGCGGGTGGATCCCGGCACGCTTCGGCGGACATTCCCGCACCCGCTTTGCCGGAGGTCGTTGGTCGTTACCGGATCGTTCGGAAGCTGGGAGAAGGCGGGATGGGGATCGTCTGCGAGGCCGAGCAGGACAATCCGCGGCGATCCGTGGCGATCAAGCTGTTGAAACTGGGCGTTGGGTCCGCTGCCTTGCTGCGCCGGTTCACTCACGAGGCGCACATCCTGGCGCGGCTTCAGCATCCCGGCATCGCGCGAGTTTACGACGCGGGAACCTTGGAACTCGCCAGTGGATGCCAAGCGTACTTCGCCATGGAGTTGATCACGGGGCGGCCGTTGCTGGAGCACGCTGCGGAAGCGAAGCTGGGCACCCGAGAGCGGCTGTTACTTTTTGTGGCGATCTGCGAAGCGGTGGAATACGCGCATCAGAAAGGGGTGATCCACCGAGACCTGAAGCCCTCGAACATCATGGTGGATGAGCACGGCTCCCCTCGCGTTCTGGACTTTGGGGTGGCGAGGGTAACCGATGCGGACATCCAGGCGACGACAATTCACACCAATCCAGGGCAGCTCGTCGGAACCTTGCCGTACATGAGCCCGGAACAGATCGGGGGAGATATCGGGGCGGTGGACACACGTTCGGACGTCTATGCGCTTGGGGTGATCCTCTTCCAGTTGCTCTCGGGGCGGTTGCCGCTGGATACGCGCAGCCGGACGATTGCGGATGCTGCACGGATCATCCGTGATCAAGAGCCGACGCGGCTGGGGTCGCTTGACACGTCATTCAGGGGCGACCTCGAGACGATCGTTGCCCGCGCCCTTGAAAAGGAAGCGAAGCACCGGTACCAGTCCGCGTCTGCAATTGCCGACGATGTCAAGCGGTTTTTGAACTTCGAGCCGATTCAAGCCCGGCCGCCCACGCGGATGTACCAGATTCGGAAGTTCACCCGGAGGCATCCCGAGTTGGTCCTGGGTTTGTCGGTCGCACTCATGGTCCTGTTCGTGGGCATCGTGGGCACGAGTTGGGGCCTGCTGCGGGCGATCGGGCATCGGAACCAGTCCCAACGCCTCAGTGCGTTCGTCTTGTCGACGCTTGGGCCGGGGTACACGATGAGTGACGCACGAGAGCAGCGCGTCCGCGCGGTGCTGAATGAAGCGCTCCAGGGCGCCAAGTCGCCGCTGGACCTCCTGTCACAATCGGACTTGTTCGCCGCCATTGCCGAGAAGTACCAGACGCTTGGGCTTTACGACGAGAGCGTGCGATTCTGGACCCAGGCTCAACTGGTTTCATCGCAGGCTCGGGGTCCGCAACATCTCGACTCGATCCGCATGCTGGGGCGGCTGGCCGAGGCGATGTGCTTGGGTGCACCGCCGGCAGACCAACTAGAACAGGCGGTCCTTGTCGCGGAACGGGCCAGAGCGCAGGCCGAAGCCATATACGGTCCGGAACACCCGCTGACGAAGAGGCTCGCGGCCGGGCGGGGATGGGCGCTGGTCCGCAAGTCACTCGATCCAGACGGCATTACCGCGATCGGCCGGCGTGTTGACTCTTTGGCCGTTGACCCGGGCGCCGATCAAGCTGAACTTCGGGTGAATCGGGCCCGATTGGCGTGGTTTCGCCTTGCTACGAGCGACTTCCTGGTCGCGGAGGCGTGCTACCGATCAGTTCTGGATGAGGCTCGAACGGCGGCAAGGCCCGCGACTCCCGTCGAACTCGCGGAACTCCAGTACGGGTTGGCGCGCTCTCTGGTCGGACAAGGGCGGCTGGCCGAAGCCGTCGACATCTTGGATGCAGCTTTGCAGACATCCGGACCTGAACTCCTGGACTCCGATGTGCCCGCCATGGAATGGATCGTGACCGAACGGGCCATTGCCCTGCGTCACCTCGGTCGCCATGACGCCGCCGCGGCTGAAGCGGAGTTGAGCCTGTCGCGGTTGACATCCTCGCGGGCGGGTCAACTGTGGGATGCCTACGACCGACGCGCCGTACGCCTTGAGAGGCTCGCGATGTCTCTTGGCGCGGGGGGACATGTAGCCCAAGCCGATCGGAGCTTTGAAGAGGCAATCGCCGCGGAGCGACAGTTCAGAGGCAATGGCACCAGTCGCATGGCTCGCCTGAAGTGCCTGCGAGCACTTTTCGTCGACTTTGGCTTTGGGCTGCCATGGGCCGATGAATCGCTGCGCGCCTACCTCGCCTGGACGGTCTTGCACACGCGGGAGTTACCGGCATCGGGCGCGATTCCGGATTATCAATGGCAGCGTGCCAGATTCCGGATCGAACGGTGGACGGGCTCGGCAGAGAGTCCCGGACCGGGAGACTCCTGGGCCGGTCAGATTCAAGACCTTCGCAGGGTCGCCCTCACGGTGCCGGGCGTCTACCGCTTTGCCGTCGGCACCACGGTGACCGATGCAAAGCCGTGGAGTGTGCACTGGTGGATTCTGGTCACCCCCTGGAAAGTCCGACTGTTTGATACGCCGTGCGATCCGCCGTTTGCCAAAGAGGAATGGAAGCTCGCCGTGCAGGGGCCGCCGAAAGAAGTGCGTACCCACATGGGGCTGTGCGCATCGGATGAGTTTGACGCGGGCTGGGGGCCGGCGCGCCGAACGCGGATGTTCAGTGCCTTCGCGAACACGAAACTGCACCTGCCTCCGGGCCAATACCGATTCCTGGGCGAAACAGACGACGGAATCGAAGTTGACGTGAACCACGAAACGCGAGTTTCCAACTGGAAGACACAGATAGTGACTTCATTTCAGAGCGTTGTGGCGGTGAAAGACGACACACCCACCGAAATCGAGGTCCGTTATTACCAGTTCCTCGGTGGCTACCACTTCCGCGTAACGCTCGGGCCGGAAGGCCCCGCCGCCAACGCTGTTGAGAGCAGAGTTGAAGAGTTGCTTCACCGCGACTTGCAGGTACCAAACGCGGTTTCGTCAAGCCAGCAAGGAACGAGCGGCGGTTTGCGGGGAGACCTCGATTCGACGTCACTTCACATCGCAACGACGCCTGCGAGTTCAGGAAGCGCGGCGACTCGCCAGCGTTGAAGACTCTGCACCTCAGTTCTTCTTGTGAACGAAGTACTCAAACGGCGTTGAGACATCGAGCCGTTCGCACCAAGGTGTCAACTGCTGGGCATCAGAGTCGCCGCTGATCGAGAAGATCGTGTTCCCCACCGACCCTCCTCCCTCACGACGCAGACGCGGCCGTTGGGGAGTTCGTCAATGCTTGCGGTGCAAGTGTAGCGCTAGTGGTTGAGTCACATCTAGTCGATCAACCCTGTGGGGAATCTCGGTGACCCCTTGCAGTCCGCCCACCGCGTAGATCCAACTGCCCAATGACACCCCCACGGATCCGGCGTGCCATTCGGGAACCAGAATCGTCGACTCAGTCCATGTGTTGGATGCGGTATCGAACACCGACAGGATGTCCGAAGGCAAACCACTTGCGACTTCATAACCGCCAAAGACAAAGATGCGGCTGCCCACGGAAGCCCCCGCGTGACTAGAGCCTCTTGCGAGTCCCACCGCTTTCACTGCCCAGGTATTGTTGAGTGGCGTGTATTCGAACATCCCCCCGCCGCTTGTCGTGCAATAGATCTTTCCCCCGACGGTCGCCGCCGTCACAACGTCACTCGCGGAGAACGGTGGCGTTGCCCGAGCCGACCACGACCCCCCCGATAGCGCGAGGATGGGACCGGCAATGGCGCCCGTCCCGCCGATCACGTAGACAACGCCATCAGCGGCCGTTCCCGCCGGATTGCTTCTTGTGTCGGGAAAGGGCGGACCTGTGGTCCACGAACCCAGCGATGTGACGTAGACAGAGACCACCGGCGTAGGCACACCGCCCGTCTGCCTTCCGCCCACGACATAGATGAAGTCCCCGGACGCGACCGCCGTGTGGTCGTATCGGGTGGGGGTAAGAAGCGCCAAGCTAGTCCAGTAGCCAAGGGCGGGATCGAACACTTGAGTGTTGGAGTCAGTGACTCCCCCTTGAACCTGCCCGCCGATCGAATACACCTTGCCGCCAAGTTCGACGCACGCATGCCCGGTTTCCGATCGGGCCATGTTCGACACACGCCTCCACCCTACTCCGATTGCACGAGCCGCTCCCACGTAGGTGAACTGCGCCGGCGGCGTCGGACTCTCGCTGAGCACCATCAGCCCCGAGGGCAGCACGCCGAGCCCGTCGAGTCCCTGTGGCCCGGTCGGCCCCGTCCCTCCCGCCACCCCTGCGCCCGTGGGCCCCGCAGGCCCGGTTGCACCGGTTGCCCCCGCGACTCCTTGAGGTCCCGTCGGTCCCGCAACGCCGGCTCCCGTCGGCCCGACCACCCCCGTTGGACCCGTCGAACCGGTCGCACCCGTCACTCCTTGCGGCCCTGCCCCCAGCAGCGCAAACGACGCATCCGCCGCGGCCAATGTCCCAACCGTACCGGAAGGGGCCGCCGTCATTACCTCCACAAAGTCGCCCACGTTCAGGTTCACGATCCACGAGGCGTTCCCCACCACGTTGTTCCCGCCCGTCACCCCACTGCATGTCACCAGGGTGCCGTTGATCGACGTGGCCCCGTTGACCCGAAGATCCAGCCGTCGCGTGCCCGAACCGCCGTGGCCAGACCAGGCCGCGGAAATGTGCACCTCGTAGCGACCGGTTGTGGTCGCGAAGAACCGATGCGGAAATGCAGGGGAGTGCATCGCTGCGCCCCCTGAGTTGAAAGTCTCCAGAGGGAACACAATTGGCGTTGGGACCGAGGCCATCGCCATGCCCGATTGATTTGCCGCGATGACTGCGATATCAGGCCCGCCCACGCCGGTCGGGCCTTGGGCTCCGGTCGGACCGGCTGGCCCTGTGCCACCCGCTGTCCCTGTCGGACCTGCAACTCCGGTCGGCCCTGCACCGCCGGTGTTTCCCTGCAGACCCTGCGCCCCGGTCGGACCGGCGACGCCCTGCGGTCCTTGAATCCCGGTGGGTCCTTGCGATCCGGTCGGACCCAAGGCGCCCGTTGGTCCTGCCGCGCCGGTCGGTCCCGTGGGTCCCGGGTTGCCGTTGAGTGCAAACAGGGCGTACGGCGTCGGCAGGATGGGCTGACGCGGCGCAAGGGTCGTGTACGCGCCCGCGCCCGCCGGATTCCTGACCTGGATCTCAAGCCATCTGCCCTCGCCATTGAACGCACTGGCGCCAAAGTCCAGATCCACCGTGAACAGCCCCTGCAAGAGAGATGCGCCCGGCACCGAGAGCGTCAGCCCGACCTGCGACCCACCCGCGGCCGCATCCCAGAGCGTGAACACCACATCCGCCGTTCCGTTCAGCGGCAGGCCTGCCTTTTTGAGTTGGCCCTGGTAGGTGAACGACCGATCCGTGGGCTCGCCCAGAGCGGCCGCGGGGGCAACCGCCAGCGCGAGTCCAACAAATAAGACCCTCAGTCCGTTTCGCATGATGCACTCTGGTTCGTTGGTTTGATTGTCGGCGCGGTGTTCAGGGACAACCCGCCGCGTATGTATTCAGGAAGCACTGGAAGTCGTTGGCCGTCAGCACCGGAGGAATGGTGCTGCCGTCGCAGTTGGCGTACACCGCCCCCGCCGCGAAGCTGTTGAGGAAACACTGAAAGTCGTTGGCGGTAAGGACTGGCGGTATGGCGCTGGTGTCGCAGTTGGCGTAGCAGACCACCGAGAGATTGGCCGCGGCACTGATCTGAGGTGCGCAGTCGTCGGTCACGACCACGTCGTACATCCCCGAGTCGGCCACGACGGTGGCGGTGATCTCCAGCACGCTCGTGTTCGCGCCGGAGATCCGCCCGCCGTCGGTCAGGTTCGTGCCGTTCTTTCGCCACTGGTAGGTCAGAGTCCCGTTGCCCGTGGCGACAACAGCCAATGATGCTGATTGTCCTGCATACAGAGACTGCGACGAAGGCGGCTGCACGATCACCGGGCCCACAAGCGAGGCGCCCCAGGATGCAATGTTCTGCACCGCTGCCGATCCAGCCGCATCAAATATTCCACCCGCACAGAGTCGTGCGGGAGCCGGGCCCGCGGCGTCCGCATCGAACACGCAGAGCGTGGGAACTTGCGGCAGATCGCCCGCGCGCCAGATTCCGGTCCCTACCGCCGACCACGATGTTCCGTTCCACCTCGCCGCCCCGCTGATCGGCACGCCTCCGACATCGCTGAACGCTCCTCCGGCGTAGAGCGAAGCTCCAGAACCATCATCAAACACCCGAAGTGACTGCGGAGCGCGGTTCGGCTCCGCCGCAAGCGCGGACCACGATGCGCCGCTCCACTTTGCAATAAGCTGGGCCGGAGTTGCACCGGCGCTGAAGAACGGACCGCCGACGAAGAGGGCTTCGCCGGTGCCGTCGTTGTACACCTCCATGCAGGTGGGGAAGTTCCCCAGGCCCGACTGCAGCGTGGACCAGGACCCGTCCCATCGTGCGATGAAGTTGGCGGGGGCACCACCGGCGTTGGTGAAGTCGCCGCCGACAAAGAGGGCCGGGCCCCCGCCATCGGTCCACGAGCGCAGGGTTAGTACCTGTCCGTCGGTCCCCTGGCCCAATGCCACCCAACCCGCACCGGTCCACGCGGCGATGTGAGAGGCGGCCATCCCTCCGGCGACCGTGAAGGCACCGCCGGCGACCAGCCGTGCCGGCTTACCACCCGGACCATCCGAGTCGAAGCTTGTCAGGGCTCTGACGACGCTATTTGTGCCCGATCCGACCGCACTCCAGGCTGTTCCGTTCCATCTTGCTATGTTGAACGCTTCGACGCCACCGGCACTACTGAACCATCCGCCGACGTAAAGCGCCGGGCCGGTACCGTCATCATGCACCGCCAAGGCAAACACCGTCGCGCCCGACTCAACGGAGACTCCGGTCCATGAGGCTCCGTTCCACTTCGCCAGCCCATGAGCCACGACGCCACCGATGCTGCTGAACGACCCGCCGACGTAGAGCGCGCTTCCCGAGCCGTCGTCAAAGACGACGGATGAGAGCACGGTACCGTTTGCGCCACTGCCGGTCGGCAGACCGGTCCACTTCGGGCTTGGGTTGCAAGGAGAATCCGGACATGCCCATCGCGCGACATAGGGTGAAACGTTTGCACCCGCGTACAAGAACTCTCCGCCTGCGATGATCTCGCCGCTGGGCCCTACCGAGACTGCAAAGGCGTTGGTGTACTCGAGGGGATCCTCCGACACGTGTAGTCCGGTCCCCACCGGCAGCCAAGAAGTTCCATTCCATCTTGCGATCGAGCCAACCTGATTGCCCCCGGTGTGCGTGAAGTTGCCGACCGCCACCAAGTCTCCTGTGGGCAGTTCATCCACCGCGTAGACCTGGCGAGAGAAGCCTGGGAATGGGCCTTCAAACCCATCGCCCAGAGTGGACCACGTGGTCCCGTTCCAGCTTGCCACGGAGAGCGCAGGATTGCCTCCCGCTTCCGCGAAGTCCCCCACCGCGATCAGGTCGCCGTTGGCACGAACGTGCAGATCAAGCACCAATCCGCCGCCAAAACTGCCTCCTGAGATGCCCGAGCCGAGGCTTGACCACGCTGTTCCGTCGAACCTCGCGATCGCGCTCGGAGGCCCGCCTCCCCACAAATTGAAGTTGCCGCCCGCGATGATGTCCCCGTTCGACATGGGTTGCAGGGCGTACACCGCGGGGAGCAACCCACCGCCCACGGGGGACCAGGTCGAGCCGTTCCACCGGATCACGCTGCACCCCTGAGGGCCGATGCCCATGTAGAACGAACCTCCCGCCAAAACGTCACCATTGGGCATCACGGACAACGCATATACATCCCCCGGTGCGGGCAGACCGCCGCCAAACTCGGCCCAGGCAACTCCGTTCCACCGCGCAAGTTTGTTGGCCGGCACTCCGCCCGCAACTAAGAAATGGCCCCCGGCGAGAATGTCTCCGCCGGGAAGTTGAGCGACCGCGAAGACCGGTCCATCCATCCCTTGGCCCAGCGACGACCACGTTGAACCGTTCCACCGCGCGACGGAGTTCGCGGCCACACCGTCGATCAACCGGAACCCACCCCCCACTACGACATCGCCGTTGCTCAGTCGAATCGATGTACGTACAAAGTCGTCGGTTCCGCTACCGAAGCGGGCCCACGAAGCGCCGTCCCACGCCGCAAGACCTCGAGCCGGCACGCCCCCCGCCGTCTCAAACTCGCCCACCGCGACAACCTTGTCCCCTGGCAGCACCGCCACGGCCGCGACATTGGCGTGATAGAACGGGTCCGGCGGCCCTGCCAACGTCATGCCGCTTCCACAGGAAGTGAACGCGGTCCCGTTCCAGCGCGCGATGCTCGCCGCGGGTACTCCACCCGCGGTGTCAAACAACCCACCCACGAGCAGGTCGCCATTGGACAGCGTCCTCAGGCTTTTGACCTCAGGAAATGTGAATGGTGGTGTCCCGCCATCCACCCCTCCACCAAGCTCCGACCAGGTCGTCCCGTTCCACCGCGCGAGATAGGCGACGGGCACGCCGCCGATGATCCCAAAGTTACCTCCCGCCACGATGTCGCCGTTGGCAAGCCGGGCCAGCGCGTTCACCGTCCCGCCGACCCCCGAGGGATCCCCTACAGGGGACCACACCGTCCCGTTCCATCGAGCGATCCCGTTGGTCACCACTCCGCCGGCAAGTTCAAAGTACCCGCCGACGATGACCTCACCGTTGGGAAGCAGTTGGATTGCCTTCACAATGCTCGAGGAAAATGGGTGGGTGACGCCGCCACCAAAGTCATCCCAGGCCGACCCGTTCCATCTTGCGATGCCATGAACAGGTGCCCCACCGGCCTCGATGAGTTCGCCGCCGACCACAATATCACCATTAGGGAGGGCCGCCAGGGCGTATGCGCTGCCCACGATCCCGCTTCCCAGCGCGGACCACGTCGTCCCGTTCCATCGCGCAATCCCCTGCGCCGGGATCCCGCCTGCTTCCGTGAAGTAACCCGCTACCACAAGATCGCCGTTGGCCGCAACCGTCATGGCCCAGACGCCACCGCCTAGGCCCGTGCCAATCGGTTGCCACTGGATACCGTCCCAAGACGCGACATGCCTGGCCGAGATAGAGCCGAAAACAGTGCCATACGACCCAACCACGAGCCGCGGCTCCACTGGCCCAGGGCCGTCAGGGTCCCACGACGTTGCGCACACCGGTCCAACGACGCCCGGCAACCCAGCACTGGGGAGCCATTGTTCACATTGCGCTCGCACCTGCCCCAACCCAGCGTAGAGCATGCCCAGACCAAAGGCCGCGTATTGGAGGTTTCGACCGCTGTTGTTTAACTTCATGGGATACCTGCCTCGGTGTGTGCCAATGACCCGCCAAGTTGAAAACGCGAACGCACGGCGGCGCGCCAAGGTGCCGCGGCAGATTTTGGAACTTTGTTCGGACCGACCTTCGGATGGTCGCTCCCTGTGGCGAAGGCGAACCTGCCCCGCAGCTGGCAGTTTGTGGCCCACAAGCGGGAATCAGCGGTTCAGCTTCGCTCAGTGAGTTCTGAGTCCCTCGCGTTGGGCACCGTGGCGACCGTCACCTGGGGCAGCCGACGGCGAAGGCGTTGAGAAAGCACTGAAAGTCGTTGGCCGTCAGTATCGGCATCACGACGCTTCCGTCGCAGTTAGCGTAAGGGCTGCCGGATGCGAATGCGTTGAGGAAGCACTGGAAGTCGTTGGCGGTGAGCACAGGCGCGGCCGTCGAGCCGTCGCAGTTGGCGTAGCAGGATGAGGTCGTCACGGTGAGCACCGCGATGCCGCGGCTCATGCAGGTCATCCAGAGTTCGTAGCCGTTGGGAATGAGTTTGACTTCGATGTCCGTGATGCCTGCGTGTGGCAAGCCGCCCCACCGCCACTGGCCATTGGGCGGTGCGGGGAAGGAGGTGACGGTCGTGCCATCCCAGGCGAGGAGCCCGAAGTCGGTGGACGGATACGCGCTTTCGTACGACATCCACACCCGCCCATCGGGAGTGACCAGGCGCGGGGTGACCTGGTCGCCGGGGAAGGGCCATCCCAAGTCGTGCTGCCACATTTGATTCGTGCCTGTGGTGGCATCGAGGCGGATCAAGGTGCCGCCCGTGCCGTCGACCTGAGCCGTCGATCCGATCCAGGCGACGCCGTTGTGATCGGCCGCCAGGCCCGTGAAGGTCCCGCCGATCGCGTTGACCTGGGGGAAGTCTGCGACGCTGCGTGAGAAGGTGTACGTGCGATCCGTGCGGAAGACCCCGTAGACAGAGTCCATCCAGATCGTCCCGGGCCGATCGGGGTCTGGATGGAGGCGACCACCGCCACCCTCTGCAAGCGTGAAGGCGCCGTTCTCGAGGATCCACGCGCCTCCTATAAGGCCGCCACTCCACAAACGGCCCAGCGAATCCTCAAGGTACTGGTTCATCTGATCGTACCCGCCCGGAATTGACGACCAGGTGTTGCCGACGAGTTCGTGCGTGAAGTTGTTCGTGGGGTTGACGACGAGGTGCCCATTGGACGGACGGACGAAGATGGATTGGCTGTTGTCCGTGGGGAAGGGCCAGACGTGCCCGAGCCCGTAGGTGAAGTCGTTCCAGCCGGTCCAGCGGGCGCCGTCAAACTTGACCATGCCGCCAACACCCGACCCTGCGTTGGCGCAGGCGTAGACATCGCCGGTGTTCGGGTCGATGGTCAGGTCGTTGTTGAAGAAGTCGAACTGGCTGGTGTTGGTGACGCGGTATCGCTGCCAGAAACCAGTGACGGGGTCGCGACGGATCGCGCCGCCCTGACCCGTGCCACAGACCCAGACCGTGCCATCGGGCGCGAACTTGAGGTCATCGATGAACCCGCTGTGGGGCACGGTGCCAAGATCGGTCCACGACGAACCATCGAAGCGGTGCAGGTGATAGTACAGATCGGGCGCAATCACGATCAGATACGCCTGCATGTTTCCAAAGGGCTTGATGGCAGGAAATGGTCCGGCGAGTTGATTTGTCAGCGGGGGTAGCGGCGGAGTGATCCACGAGCCGTCGGGGCGCATGCAGTCGAGCGTCAACTGCCCCTGATTGTCCGCGAGCCGGACCATCCACACGTTGCCGGCCTCGTCCACGGAGTCTTTCTTGATCAACGCGACGGCATTGCCGATGGCGTAGGGGATGTGAGTCCATGCCTGCGTGGTGCTGTCCCAGCGGTCCATGCCGGCAGAACCCTCGCCCGAGGACCAGATGTAGTAGCCGCCACCGGGCTTGGCTTGGGCGGCGATTTTGCCCTCGCCACCGCCTCCGATGCCTGTCCATGTGTTGGTCGCGTGGTTGAACCGGAACAGACCGCCGTCCGCTATGACCCAGATTGAGCCGTCGGGCGCGCGCGTGATGTCGTAGGTGCGCCCGCCCGTCAGGGGCGAGTTCGCCTGGTCAAACATCACGAGCGAGCTCGGGCCTTCCGCGAGGTTCATGCGGAGCACACCCACCCATGTCCCCAGCCACAGGTTGCCCTGTCCATCAGCGACCATGTCGCTCACACGGGAGGTGCCGACGACGTTGGCGCTGCCGAACGCCGGGTAGTCGATGTTGGAGACATTGAACCAGCGGTTCTGGGCCTGGATGAACTTGGCGACGCCGCCTTCTTCGGCGACCGGGTTGTACCCGGCGATCCACGGGTCACCGTCGGGCGCTATCCAGATCGACTCGTTGTAGTCACCCTGGATGCCGGTGTTGCCCGGGCGGTAATAGCGCCAGGAATACTGCCCAGTCTGCGCTTGCGCGGTACCCAGGGTCAAGCAGGTCCCGGACATGAGGGCGATGGCAACGAATCGATTCCGGATCTTCAAGGGGCATTCCCTTCGTTCATGGACGGGATCCACACGAGCGGCGCGAGGGTCAGGGGCATCCGGCCGCAAACTTGTTCAGAAAGCACTGGAAGTCGTTGGCGTTGAGGGTCGGGGCCGCGGTGGAGTTGTCGCAGTTGGCGGCAACGTCGCCCGCGGCAAACTTGTTGAGGAAGCACTGGAAGTCATTGGCGTTGAGCTTGGGCGGGGCCGTTGAGCCGTCGCAGTTGGCATAGCAGGACTGTCCGGGCAGCGTGCCCGTGTTCATCAGCACGGTCGTGTTGTCGGACCCCTGGTTGGTGACCGCGATGTCGAGCATGCCGTTGCGGTCAAAGTCGTTGATGGCGATCGCCTGTGGGTTGGAACCGACCGCGAACAGGACCGCTGTTCCAAACGTGCCGTTGGCGTTGTTCTTCAGAACGGAGATGTTCGCGGAATCCTCGTTGACGACGATCAGGTCCGCATCTCCGTCGCGATCCAGGTCGGCGTTGGCAATGTGGCCGGGGTTCACACCCAGCGTGGGGTAGTTGGTCGGCCCCGTGAGCACGCCGCTGGCGTTGATGAACACCGAGGCGAAATTCAGGCCGTTGCCGCTGGTCGCCGCGACCAGGTCGGGGCGACCGTCGTTGTTCACATCCATCACCGTCATTCCCACGGGACGCAACTCCGTGCCCACCGAAACGGTGCCCGCGGCCGTGAAGTGGCCGGAGCCATCGTTCTGGAGGATGGAAACGTTACGGTCGCCGTGGTTGGAGACGAGAATGTCGGGCATGGTGTCGCTGTTGAGATCAATGACCACGGTGGTCCGCGGGTCGGCGCCGACGGGGTAGGTCGCGCTCGAGTAGGTGAGGCCGCCGGTATTCAGGAGCACGGTGAGCGAGTTGCCCGCGCGGTTGGAGACCATGATGTCCATGCTGGTGTTGGCATCCAGCCGCGTGACGGAGATCCAGCGAGGGTCAGCGCCGACGGCCAACGTGCCCGCGGGGGTGAACACGCCCAGGCCGTTGTTGGTCAGGATCATGATCTGATTGGAGTTGTGCAGGGCGACGATCAAGTCGGTGTCGCCATCGCCGTCGATGTCTACGGCCCTGACGAAGTTCGGCCCCGTGCCCGACCCGGTCGGGATGTTCACCGGCGCGGCGAACGTGCCGTTGCCGTTGTTCCTCAGAATGCTCACCTTGTCGGGCGTGTCGGTGGTGACCGCCAAATCGATGAAGCCATCGCCGTTGAAGTCCCCGTGGGCGATCCCGTCGGGACGTGTCGGCGTCGCGTAGTTGACGCCCAGACCGAACGTGATGTCGGCGGAGGCGGCGTGGGCGAGCAGGAGGGTGGCGGCGGACATGCAGACGGTCTTGGTCCTGAGAGACATGAGATGTTCCTTGTGAGTGGCTCGGTGAGCGGGTCAGAACGGATGATTCAGGAATACTGGAAGTCGGAGTCGATTGGCTCTCGCCGCGAATGTCGAGAGGGCCGGTGGCTTTGATGGAAGCAACTTTGGTGCCAAGTGGTCGGGGAGACAGGACGCGGCATCGCCCGTTCTGGTCCGGCCACACCTGGCCTTTTTAGTCTTTGGTGGCTCCAGATTCGGTCAGGGACAGCCCGTGGCAAACTGATTCATGAAACACTGGAAGTCGTTGGCGTTGAGCATCGGAAGGGCGGTGGATTGATCGCAGTTCGCACCCGCATCGCCCGCGGCGAACTTGTTGAGAAAGCACTGAAAGTCGTTGGCGGTGAGCAGCGGCGAGGTGGTTGAGTTGTCGCAGTTGGCGTAGCACGCGTTGAGGGTCCGCGGCCGGAGCAGGAACGATGCGACGTACCAGCCGGCGCCGGTGCCTTGCCCGACAATCCAGCCATTGCTGTTGATTCGTGTGGGATGTTGGAGGATGAATCCGGGCGGGATGCCGGCAACCACGGCGGGATCGTTCAAGTCGCGGAAGCCGTGCTGGTCGTCGTAGAGGCAGGCGTGGGTGGTCGCCAGAGGGGTGTTGATCTCTCCGGCGATCAACCCCGCGTTGTTGATGGTCGTTGGCTTGAAGGCACGCTGGTAACCCTCGGGCGGCAGAGGCAGGATCCGAACACCCGTCACCGGCGAGTAGACATACCCGTAGAAGTAGACCGGCCCCGTGCCTGATCGAGTGCCCACCACCACACCGTCATCGTTGATGTCCCAGGCCGTGGTTGCTCCGTCGCCCGTGAACGGCACGACGCTGCTCATCAGGGTGTACTGCCCGGTAGCAAGGTCAATGAAGAACGAATCCGAGCCTGTCATGCCCCCTGCGTGCCCGATCCCCACGCCATGCGAGTTGATACGGGTCAGGTCCGTCGCGCCCGCGCCGGGCATGGAGATTGTCCGCGCGCCGTTCACCGCATCCCAAACGTACGGGATCGGGAACTGGGCCGAGCAGTTGCAGGTGGCGACAGCGCCCACGGCGATACCGGCATCATTGATGTCGGACGGGTACGGAACGCCGTAAGTACCCGGAAGCAATGGCAGATTCCATACCTGGCCAGTGGCCAGGTCACGGACCACACCGGTGGCCACGGCCAACCCCGTGTTGTTGATCCCGTGCGGCCAGTTCAACTCCTGCTGTGTGGGTCCGCCCGCGGGCGACCAACTGAACCCCACGTAGCTGATTCCAATAGGCGTGTAGTTCTCAGTGGTGCCGACGGCCACACCCAGGTCGTTGACGTCGTACAGATAGGTCTCGCCCGGGTGGGGCATGATCGTGTTGACGAGTGTGAAGTCGTACGCCACTTGTGCGCAGGCGTGTCCTGCACAGATAGCCAATGCCGCGCCGGTCGCTATGCGATTCATCGTGGTGCTCCTACGGGGCCGGAAAGCGTTGCCCGGCCCAACTGGATGATCATGTCCTCAATCGCGTTGTTCACGGCATGAATCCCCGCACAAAGAGGCGATCAGGGAAACTTGCTTAAGGGCAACCGACGGCGAACTTGTTCAGGAAACACTGGAAGTCGTTGGCAGTCAGCAGCGGTGTCGCCGTGGATTGGTCGCAGTTGGCGTACGCGTCGCTTGCTGCGTACTTGTTGAGGAAACACTGAAAGTCATTGGCGGTCAAGACCGGTGAGGCGGTTGAGCCGTCGCAGTTGGCGTAGCAGCGGACGGGCCAGGCGCCGGTGGTGATGGACAGGACTCGATGGGTGCCGTCGGAGGTCACCTGGAAGCGGGAGTCACGTGCGATGACGCGGACCCGGACATCGGCGATACCGGAGCTGGCGGGGAGTTGCCAGTCGTGGGCCCGAGCGGCGCCGGGCAGGTCGGAAGCGAAGAGGTGCCAGGTTTCGCCACCGTCGTAGCTGGCGTGGAGGTCGAAGGACCGGAGGCCGTGGTCATCGGCGGCGGTCCAGCGGATGGGAACGATGCCGCCGCCGGGGTAGGCGGAGCCCGGGGCGGGTGAGGTCAACGAGACTTCCGGCGGGTTGTCGCCGAAACCGGGTTGTGGGCGGATGGAGAAGTAAGGGCTGTAGTGCGGCTCGCCGAAGAGGATGACGGCGTAGCGGGCGAGGTCGGTGCTGACGGCGGGCATGGTGTTGAAGCCGGCATCGAGGCCGAGGGTGCCGCGGGGCTGGAGATCATGGAGCAGGTCGTCGATGTGGAGCTCGACGGAGTCGGGGGTCCCGAGCAGCGTGGTCTCCACGGTGAAGTTTTCTCCGACGCGGAATCCGCTGGAGAGGTTGGTGAGGTACTGGAAGGCGAGAGGGCCATCTTCACCGATGGACAGGTGGAAGTCGTCGAATCCTTCCTGTCCGGTGTTGTCAACGCTGATGATGCGGAAGACCTGGCCGGCCTGACCGTCGTCGGTGATGTTGAGTTCAACGCTGCGCGCGTCTGGCGGGATGTTGGGAATGACCGTGACGGGGTCGCGAAAGCCGTTGACGGGAAGATTGGCGAGGCGCTGGGAGACGATGGAGCCATTGTCGCGCGCATCCCAGTGGAGGATGATCTTGGAGCCGACGCGGAGTCGGCGGCTGTGGGCCACTTGCTTGACGCGCACAACCGGGGGGTGATCATCGAAGTTCACGGGGGATGAACGGAAGGGGAGGACGTCGACGCCCGTGCTGGCGGATTGACCGGTGCCCGTGGGGTTGAGGGGAGAGGCCGGTCCGGTCGAAGAGTTCCACCAGGCGTGGAGCATGGAGCTTGGGTTAGCGAACGGAGGATCGACCACGACGCCCTGACCGTTGCCCTCGAAGGCGTTGGGATTGGATGACCCGTACTCAATGACGACGCCCTCTGCGCCGGGGCCCTGAGCGCCACCCCAAATGCTGTGCGTGCCGAACTCGTTGTTGATGAAACGGGACTTGCTGATGAACGCGCCGCAATAGTCACCGCTGCGGATCCCCTCGCCGTTGTTGACGAACGTGCTGTCGTGAACAGTGAAAAGCGTGTCGACCCCGCCGACGCCGAAGTCCGCGCCGTCGAAAATGCCGTTGCGCACGATCAGGGGCGGGTTGTTGGAGGTCTGGAACGTGATCCATCGCTCGCCCACAACCGACGGGATGAACCGGACGGGCGATTCGGGTGTGCCGCGGACTTCGGCCCTGGCGCCGCCGAGCGAGGAGATGTAGGTTCCGGGGTCCATCTCGATGGTGGCGCCGGGCAGGAAGTTGACGCGGGCATCGAACTGCTGACCGATGGTGAAGCCCGACCACATGCGGTAGGGAACGCTCATGGGTGGGAGGTTCATGGGGCCGACGATTTCGCCCTGGGTCGAACCGGTGAAGAAGATGCGGTTGTTGGTGTTGCCGGTGGCGGGGATAGCGCTGTCGGGAGTGAGGCCGCCGCCGCGGAGCGAGAGCGGGGCGAAGTTGTTGACGATGGTGTTGGCGGGACCGAGGAGGGCGTCGTAGCCGTCGAGCTCGATGGGGGCGACCATGGTGGAGTTGCGGAAGATGTTGCCGTCGATGTTGGCGGTCTGGGCGATGGGGAAGCGGACCACCTGGAGCTGGCTGTTGTCGAAGGTGCAGCCGGCGACCTTGAACACAGCGTCGCCGATGGCGGCGATGGCGTTCTGGAAGGTGGAGTTGTCGATGGTGATGGTTGCGCGACTGGCGCTGACTCTTGGCACCTGGTAGAGCGGGTCGGTGGCGCTGGTCCAGTCGATGGGGGCGGCGCGCCAGAAGGTGCTGTCGCGGATCGTGATCATGGCGCTCTGTCCTGCGCCGATGCTGATGTCGGAGTTGACGTTGGCGGCGAAGATGGAACCGGCGGTGCCGACGGTCTGGAGGAGGCCGGAGCCGGCGCCGATGCTGGGGACCTGCGTCGTGTTGATCCCGCGCCGGAGGATCACGGGGGCGGCGGGGGTGCCTTCGAAGCGGATGTGCCCGCCGAGGGCGGTCATTTCGGAGCCTGTGAAGAGCGGCGTGTTGAAGTCGAAGAAGATCTGAACGCCGGCATCGATGATGAGGGTGGCGTTGGCGGGAATGACCTGCTGGTTGACCAGGTGGATGGGGCTCATGGCGGTGGTCCAGTGGACCGTCTGGCCGGGCTGCGGCAGGACCGGGGTTTGGGCCGCGGAATCGAGGGATACTTCGTCGACGAAGAGATCGAGGATTGTGCCGGAGGCGAAGCCGGTGGAGATGGAGCCGACCCATCGGATGGCGAGGCGGCCAGGGCCGGGCACGATGCCCTGGAGTTCATCCCAGGCGGTGAGCGTGCCGTTGGAGTTGGCGTCGAGCTGGACGGAGAAGTCGCCGAGGCTGTTGACGGTCGAGCCTGTGGAGATACCGCCCGAGGGCGAGTAGCGGAGCTGGACCGAACCGGCGATGGGGAACTCGGATGTGAAGCCGCGGACGTGTGCGCTGAGGATCTGGCCGGCGGCTTGCCCGGCCAGAGGCGGAAGGATGATCCACTGGACGTACGACTTGGTGACGGCGGGCGGCGCGAAGATGCCGCCGGTGAGAAAGCCGGAACCTTGCCAGGGCGCTGGTTGACCGGCGTGCCAGGGGCCCTGTTCCCAGGGGCTCTGCGAGAGGCCGCTGTCGAGGACGGCGCGGAACTCCCAGCCCTGCGCGGTCAGCGCGGAGGGTCCGTTCATACCCGCGGAACCGACGGCATCGAGGCCGTTGAAGAAAACCTGGGCGGGTGCGCTGGAAGCGAGGAATCCGACCATGGCAGAGGCCCAAACCCGTTGAATAAGCATGCCCAACTCCTGGAGCGACTGTGGCTGAGGTGGAGTGCGATCAGGAACATCCCGCGGCGAAGCGGTTGAGGAAGCACTGGAAGTCATTGGCGGTCAGCACCGGCGTCGCAGTGGATTGATCGCAGTTGGCGTACGCATCGCTTGCTGCGTACTTGTTGAGGAAACACTGAAAGTCATTGGCGGTCAAGACCGGTGAGGCGGTTGAGCCGTCGCAGTTGGCGTAGCAAGGGGCCGGGCCGCTGCCGGGGGAGATCGAGAGAGCGCGGTCGCCGCCGGAGGAGGAGTTCTGGAAGCGAAGGTCGCGGACCATCACGCGCACGCGCACATCCGGGATCCCCGTTGAGGGTGGGAGTTGCCAACCAAACGCGGTGGAGGCCCCGGGCAGATCCTTGGCGATGGTGTGCCAGGTTTTACCGCCGTCGTAGCTGGCGTGGATCTCGAACGACCGCACACCCTCATCATCCGTGGCCGCCCACGTGATCGGCACGATCGAGCCGCCCGCGAAGGCCTGGCCCGCCACGGGGCTGAACATGGTGACCACCGGCGGGGCGTCACCGATCGCCGGGTCGGGGCGTATCGAGAAGTACGGGGTGAAGGACCAGGAGTTGCCCAGTCGGATCCCGATCCTTGCAAGATCGGTGCTCACCGGCGGCATGTGCGCTCCGCCCGAAAGGCAGTTGGTCGTCGTGCCGCCCAGCGAGAACGACCACCGGTCGCCATCCAGGAAGAGCGTCGCATCGAAGTAGTTTCCATTGACGCACACGTCGATGGTCTGGCCGGGCCGCAGCGTCTGCGTGATCGGATAGGGGACCGGAGCCGGCGGGTCCGCATCCCGCGGCAGGTTGTACATGGTTTCGTCGAAGCCCTCTTGCCCGGCACTATCGACCGACACCACCCGCAGAACAGCGGGATCGATGCAGGATGAGAGCCCGTACTCGGGAATCGTCACCTCCCATGACCGGGCAGATGCGGGGATGTTCGGCACAAGCACGCTCAGTCCCGGCAGGCATTCATCGTGCGGGGCCCATTCGATTCGCTGGGACACGATCGCCTGGTCGTCGCTGGCGGTCCAGCTCAGGATGATTTTGCGGTTGTGCTCATTGAGGAACGAGGTCGGCATGAGCCTCACTGCGGGCGCGGTGTTCGAGAAGTCCGGCGGTGTGGTTCGGAAGGGAGCAAAGGTGATGAACGGGCCGATGGGATCGCCGTTTCCGCCGGGGTTGTTGGCCGCGGTAGGACCGCTGGGACTGCCCCAGTAGTTTCCGGTGGCTGATTCCGAACTGGTCAGGCTCTGATTCTCGGCCGCAAGCGTGTTGCCCTGAAAGAGGTTGGGCATCGTCCCGCCGTTGGCGACAAACCCAGCGTTGGATGCGGCCTGGAGTCCCACACCGTTGTTCAGGAAGCGACTCTTGCGCACTTCGGCGTAGAGGTAGTTCACGCCACGGAAGCCGGTGTTGTTGTTGCGGAACTCGCAGTCGCGGGCCCGCACGACGGTCTCGTCGGCCACCAGCGCTCGGTCGCCGCCGTCGAAGATGCAGTATTCCAGGTGCGGCCGGTTGAAGTTCACGGAGAAGTCCACGGTCTGCCAGATCAGTCCGGGCGACAGCCGCTTGAACGTGATCGGTTGGGCTTGCGTGCCGCGGGCGATGATGTTCGAGCCGTAGGTCGCCCACAGATACGCGCCCCAGTCGAAGTTGATGGTGACGCCGGGCTCGATCGTCAGAATGCCACCCAGTTCGGTGAAGTTGTCGCCCGGGTAGTCGATCCGGTACTCAAGGCCAAGATTGGGAAACGTTCCGCGGCCGCCGAGTGTCCCGATCCCACCGTGAATCATGCTGCTGGTGTTGCCTGTCTGCGGCAGCGTGCTCCCGGGGGCGATGCCGCCGCCGTTGAGGTGTACGGGGTACATGTTGCCACTGATCGTGTTGTGCGTGCCAAAGAAGTGATCAAACCCGCCGAGCAGGAATGGCGAATCGGCCACCACGCCTGTTGCGGTGAAGTTGTCCAGATAGATCGTCTGCCCGGCGTTGTAGCGGGCCGAGTCTAGCTGCGCGTTGTTGAGTGTGACGTGATCGGCCAGCAGGTACGAATCCACCAGCCGGAGCATGCCCGTGGTGAAGCTCGAGTCTCGCAGGGCCAGTGTCCCGCGGTCGATGTAGAAGCCACAGTCGGTCTGGGTCACCCTGACATCCGACGCGATGATCCGGCCTCCGCCGGTGAGATAGATGTACGTCGCGGTCTTCATCATCCCGTCCAGGTCCACGTGATTGAGCACGGCGCGGCCGGTGTGCTTGACCTGGTACCCGTAATCACCGCCGAACCAGGCCGCGCCACCGCCGAGGTTGACACGGCTGGACGCGGTTCCGTTGAACATTGCCTCGCCGACGATGTTGAGTTGGGCGTCGATCGGCACGGTGAACCGCGTCCCCTCGCGGGCATCCAACGTTCCGTTCACGTGGAGTTTTTCGGTCGGGGCGATGCGCACCTCGACGCCCGGATCGACAATGACGGTCCCGCCTGCGGGGATCGTCGTCTCATAGCCGATCACGATCGGGCTCATCGCGGTAGTCCAGTGAACCGTTTGCCCGGGAGAAGGAATGGGGTAGTTGACGGGCAGCACCCCCACACGCACCGAGTCGATGACGAAGGTGCCGGTGAAGTCGAAGCTGGTCGGCGCCGGGGGCAGGATGTAGCGCACCGCCGCGCGGCCTGCGCCAGGAAGAGTCACGATCCGCTCGGTCCACGGGTGCCCGTTGGCGCCCGGGATGGTCATCAGCACCTGCGTGAAGTTGCCGACATCGTTCTCGTTGCTGCCGGTGCTGGTCCCGCCTGAAGGTGAATAGCGAACTTCGAGGATCGAGTTGTTCATCCCGAACGCGTTGGTCGGTGCGCTGGTCCAGAGTCGCAGCGGATCGCCCGCGATCTGGCCTGGGACCTGCGGCAGGATCATCCATGCCGAGATCTTCGATGAAGTATCTTGCCAAGTCGCAAAACCGCCATGTCCCAGGCCCGACCCCGACTGTCCCCACGCAGGGAACGGCGTCCAATACGGACTGAAGCCTGAACCCGCGGGGCGGCTTTGATTCCGAAACACCCACCCACGCGATACCAGCATCGGCGGACCACCGGCGCTGGCGGTCCCGTCATCAAGTCCTTCAAAGGACTCGCTGAAGCTAGCCTGGGCAAAGCACGATGCGGCAGCGCCGACCACGGCAATCGCGGCGAGGCAACGAATGAGACAAAGCTGGTTCACAGAAACCTCCGAAGACTGACGGGTCATGAGCAACCGATGGCAAACTGGTTCAGGAAACACTGGAAGTCATTGGCATTGAGCACCGGGGCCGCGGACGAGCCGTCGCAGTTGGCCCCCGCATCACCCGTCGCGAACTTGTTCAAGAAGCACTGGAAGTCGTTGGCGTTCAATATCGGTGGCGAACTGGATTGGTCGCAGTTGGCGTAGCAGGCCTGCGTGGCCCCGAGCCCCGCCGCAAAGTAGTCGTAGTTGCCCGTGTTGGCGTTGCTGTAGAAACCTCCGACCACCAACCTGCCGCCGGAGGCCGCGCCCATGAACTGAACTTCGATGGTCTCTGGGGACACACCCTCGACCACCGTGTGGCCGATGTCGGCACCTGTTGTGGGGTCGTACTCGATGATCAGGGCGTCGTTGGTGTACGGGGGTGTCGCTGAGCGCCCGCCCACGAACACGCGCCCCGTTTCATCCACCACGACCGCGTTGCACCGCTCGTATTGTCCGATCGGGTTCCCGCCAAACAGCGCCTCCCACTCCAGCCCGCCGTCCGAACCGCGGCGTTTGACCGTGTAGAAGTTGTCGTTGAAGTTGCTGTGGTTTCCATCCGGGTCGCTGGTTCCAGAGATGTACACCCCGCCATCGGGCCCCAGAGCAATACCCCACGCGGCCGCGCTGCCCCCCGCCAGATCGGTGTGCGACCAGAGTTCCGTCCCGGTAACGCCGTCGATCTTGACCGTCGCGAAGGTTGAGAGGGTTGTGCCCGCCGCGCCCGTGACATACACATCGCCGGCTGCATCCACCACCATGTCGCTGGGATAGTCGAACTGAATACCCCCGGAGTTGTAGATGTTGGTCCAGATCGCGTGCCCGTCGGTCGCATCCAGCTTGATCGTGACGAAGTCATCCCAGAGCGCCTCGACGCACTCGCCGGTCAGAACGACATGGCCATCGGGCGTCACCGCGATCTTGCGCACGAAGTCTTGTGAATACGGCCCCAGGCCCGACCCGTCGTGCGTCGCTGTCCACACAACTTCGCCCGCTGAATCAAACTTCACGACCAGGAAGTCCGAGGAGTCGCCCGTCGTTCCACCGCCGACGTACACGTTGCCGTGCGCATCCGACGCCAGGCACCAGCCGGTGTCCCCGTACTCAACGTTGACTTGCGAGGCTCGGATGAGCGCCCCATCCGCGGCGTTGTAACGCAGCAGAATGACATCGCCGTAGCTCCCCGGTCCGGCGACCAGTCCCGTCACCAGAACATCTCCGTTGGGCGCGAACCCCACGCCGCGCCCCTCGCCGGACGTTCGTAGCCCATCCATGGTGAAGTAGGTCTTTACCCACGCGACCTGCCCGTTGGGATTCACCTTAACCGTAACAGCCTGGCTCCCGCCGCCCGCATCCTGCGACCGCCCCGTGATGTAGGCCGCGCCCGAGGAATCCACGGCGAATCCCATTGGCAGGTCCTGTGTCACGCCCGCGGCCATGCTGTACCGAGCCAACCAGTTCTGCTCGAGTTGGGCCTGGGCGAACGATGCGACCACACCCACCAGACCCGCCGCGGCGCACAAGATTGAACTTCGCATCTGAACCATTCAAAACTCCTTCGAGTACCCCACCGCTGGGGGATACGCGGATTGCTTACGGACACCCCGCCGCGTACTTGTTGAGGAAGCACTGGAAGTCGTTGGCGTTGAGAACCGGGGCATTGGTCGAGCCGTCGCAGTTGGCCGCGGCATCGCCCGACGCGTACTTGTTCAGGAAACACTGGAAGTCGTTGGCGGTGAGCACCGGGGGGGCGGTCGAGGCGTCGCAGTTGGCGTAGCAAGGGATAGCGCCGATCAGGGCGATGGACACACCCTCGCTGCTGGTGCAGATCCACAGGTTGCCCTCGCGGTCGAACTCCACGGCGGAGAGCTGGTAGTGATAGATCGGATGGGTGGCGTACGAGTAAGTCGTCCAGTTGCCCGGAACGGCCGCATCGCCGTTGATCAGCGAGACACCGCTGGGAAAGGGGGCCGTGGGCGTCAGGGTGTGGCAGGATGCTGCGACAAGCCCATCGTCGCGAACAGCGATGGAGACAACCAGCTGGGCGGGCATCGGTGAGTTCGATTCGTTGTACAGGGTGAACTGACCGTTCACGACGTGCACGAGCCCGTTGCCTGTGCCGATCCACAACGAGTCGTCGCGGGCGACGGCGAACGAGAAGATCCCGTCAAGGTTGCCCAAGTATTCGGGGTCAGGCAAGGGAAGTGTGGACCAGGCCGCACCATTCCACTTCCAGATTTCGTAGGTGTGGGCGACGTAAATGTTGCCTTGGGTGTCGGCGTGGACGCCCGCGAAGTTCGGCTGGTAGCTGCCCTGGATGGGTTCCTGAGACCACGCGCCGCCGCTGAACCGGAACACAGTCCCCTGGCTGCCGCTGGCAAAGATGTTCCCGGCCGCATCCTCAGCAGCGTGAGTGAAGAGCTGGCCGCCGAAGATTGGTGTGTTCTGAAAGTTCCAGAATCCGGTGAACTGGCCAGTCGCGGCGTCCCAGCGGGCGACGCCGTTGCCGAGCATCCAGCCTGCACCGGTGGAGTCCATGAAAAACCCGCCCATGGTTGAGCTGCCAGCGAACGGGTAGGGCTCGGAGCCCGCGTTGCGAGCGCCCCAGTTGCGCCAACGCTCGCCATCGAACCGCGATAGGCCGCCCTCCTCACCGGTCATCCAGAGATTGCCCGCGGGGTCGCGGCTCAGGCGGCGCGGAAAGTAATCGGGCATTCCGGTGTTGAATGTGTTGTACTCACGGATGAGCTGGCCGGAGGGGCTAATGCGTCGGATAAAGGCTGTGTGAGAGGTGGTGCCGTAGTGCGTGACCCACAGTTCGCCACTCGGAAGAGCTTCGACGTCGAAGGAGCCAATGTTGAACCCCAGGCCGATTTCGTAGGCGATCTCAAAGGTGTTCGATCCTGGGGTGGTCTGGCGTATGACGCGCCCGCTGAACATCGTGATATACACACGTCCGTCGCGCCCCGCGTGCACCCCGGTAATGTTGGCAGAGTTGATCGGCGCATTCTGGCCGCTAATCACGGTCCATTGAGCACCGTCGAAGCGGTGAACCAGCCCGCTGTTGTGGCCCCAGATGCTCCCCTGGGCGTCCACAATGAGATTGCCCATCGTCGATCCGCCGTCGATCGCCGTCCAACCTGCACCGTTAAACCGGGCCAGGCCGGACCAGGTTCCGCTCCCGACCCACGCTGTGTTGTTCGCGTCGACGACAAGCCCGACGAGGCTCTTCCAGGGCGTGGCCCACGATGCGGGCAAGCCGTTGCCGACCTCCCACCATTGCCACGATACGCCATCCCAGCGAAGGACACGCCCGAAGTTCGGTCCGGCGTCCGCGTTCAGGCACCAGACAACGCCGTTCGAGTCAACCTCGACATCGGAGATGATGTTGTTGACGAACGGCGCGTTGGAGGTGGTGTAGATGGTCCACTGGCCGTTGAGCAGCCTGCCTAGGCCGCCGCGGCAGGCAAGCCACACAGCGCCGTCGGGCGCGAAATCGATGTCCTGGGGGATGACAGGTGAGCCGACGCCGGGGAATGGCTGACCGAAAGAGTTGGAGTGGTTCTCCCAACGATCGTTCTGCACGTCATAGATCGCGAGGGCGGCATCGTCGAAGAAAGGCCAGCGGCCGCCCATGTAGAGCCGGCCATCGGGGCCGAACTCGATGAACTCGACTTCTGTCCCGGGCACTCCCGTCGTGACGGGGTTGATCAGGTTCCACTCGGGGTGAACGGGAGGTTGGGCACTCGCCGCCATGGCGGTCATGGCGATGAGCACGACGGACTGAGACATACGATTCATGGCGTGTTTGGTCCTGCGGCTGGCTCGTGAGCCGCCGTTCACTGGCATCCCGAAGCAAAGCGGTTCAGAAAACACTGGAAGTCGTTGGCGGTGAGCAGAGGCATTGGGGTGGAAGCGTCGCAGTTGGCGCCGATATCTCCCGCGGCGAACCTGTTCAGGAAACACTGGAAGTCGTTGGCGGTGAGCAACGGCGCGGTGGTCGAGCCGTCGCAGTTGGCGTAGCAGGGCTGACCGGTCGCGATGGTGATGTGGACCAGCATGTACTTCTGGAGGAAGGGCTGCTCGGGTGTGACGTATTCGCACTGGACGACGAGGTCGGGGCCATCCATGCCGCGGGGGTCCATCCATGGGGTCAGGCCGGTCACACCGCCGAGTTGATCGGTGAAGAGCAGGACGGGGATGTTCACGCCGTTGATGTGGGCGAAGAGAGAGGTTCGCTCGTTGACGCCGTCGAGATACAAGCCCTGGAAGTAGACGACATCGCCATCGACTGAGGAGCGGCCGACGTTGCGGAAGGTCTTGCCGGGGATTCCGGGCACGGGGTCGCCGTTGCGGACGATGGTGCGGAGGTTGGTGCCGTCGACGTTGGCCAGGCAGATGGCGGTGATGCCGCCGAAGTAGGGGTTGCCGTTGGCGACGGCGAAGACGATCTGCTGGCCGTCGGTGTCCACCGAGGTGGTTACGGTGACGAGGCGGCCATCGCCGGGGATGGGTGTGTTCCAGTTGACGATCATGGTCGTCTGACCGGTGGTGAGGTCGTGGACATAGGTGCCCTGGCCGGCGCTCGCGCTGCTGTAGGTGCATCGGATGCTGAACGCGACTTTGTCTCCGCCGATGGCGACGTAGCTGTTGGAGGTGCTCTGGTAGAGCGCGCCATCGGGTGAGGGTTCGAAGTACTGCGCGATCGGGATGTACTGCTGGCCGAAAGTCCACAGGCTGATCCCCGCGCCGGTGCCCGCGGACACGGCCGGGTTTACATACACCAGGCCTGCCGCGCCGGCGAAGGGGCCATCGATCCAGGGGGCGAGGCCGTTGAAGCGGTCGGCGGTCACGGCGAGGGGGCCGCCATTCAGGCCGCGGGAGTAGAGGCCGTCGGGCAGGGTGGTGGCGGTGGCGCCCGCGGAGAAGTACGCGAGGCCGTTCCAAACCGTGGGAATGCGCAAAAACCCGAACGTACGGTCAGGTCTGTTGGGCACGGTCTCGCCGGTGGCGCAGATCACCGTCGGCGGCGTGCCGAGGGGATCTGAGAGCCGCCCACCGTAGATGACTGAACGAGAGTCCGAAGTGCGCGAACCAAAGCCCGCGTAGACGCCGTTGTGGAGCGAGGGAAGACTCACGGCGCGGATGTCGGCGTTGTTGTCGATCAGTACGCGGCGAGTGACGATTTGCGCGTCGCACGCGACCGCGGTTCCGGCGACGACGAGCAGTCCAGCTATTGTGAATGGTTGGTGCGACACTCTGAAGAGCTCCTGACGCTGGTAAGGACAGCCTGAGGCGAACGTGTTCAGAAAACACTGGAAGTCGTTGGCATTGAGAACCGGGGAGGCGGTTGAGTTATCGCAGTTGGCCCCTGCATCGCCCGCGGCGTACTTGTTCAGGAAGCACTGGAAGTCATTGGCGGTGAGCAGCGGGACCGCGGTGGAG
>Ga0154020_10001498_pt1 | contig 28709 bp, 21 predicted proteins | sample Klosneuvirus_201_FD_109709 | JGI IMG/M metagenome (GOLD analysis project Ga0154020, IMG submission 109709) | Active sludge microbial communities from wastewater, Klosterneuburg, Austria - Klosneuvirus_20160825_MG | ecosystem: Engineered > WWTP > Aerobic digester > Activated sludge | place...
AAGAGTTTTTCAACGGCCACTTCATCGGGCTTGAACTCGTCAAGCAACGCCTGCATATCCTGAAACAATTCCAACAAGCGCAGATGCATTGGCTCGCCAGCCTCTGTGCGAAATACGCCGCAAGCCAGGAGGGCGAAATCGCCGTTCTCGCTTTCTCCAACCGCGCCATATCCGGTAATCGCCGTACCGGGATCAATGCCAAGCACGATACGCTCAAAAGATTGGTTGGTCATGGGTTTCCTCATGAAAAGTAAAAGAAAAGGGGTGACCGACTGCCATCGGTCACCCCTGGCGCTTCCTGCAACATTTGACCTCAAGCGTATTGGGTCATCATGGCTTCCGTCATCTCAAGGTTGTGATAGACCTTGTTCACATCGTCCAGTTCTTCGAGCGACTCGACCAACGTGAGGACAGAAATTGCGTCGTCGGCGTCAATCTCGATTGTGGTATTGGGCTGCATCACCAGTTCGGCCTGCGATGCCTTGTAGCCCTGTTCGTCGAGCGACTGGCTGACCTGGGCAAAACTCGTGCGCTCGGTATAGACCTCCACCACATCTTCTGAGACTTCGACGTCGTCTGCGCCGCTCTCGATGGCTGCCATAAACAACTCATCTGTGTCAAGGACGATGCTATCGCCATCCTCGTCGAATCGATTGAAAACAACGTACCCTTTTTCTGTGAACTGCCACGCAACGGAGCCTGGCTCGCCAAGTGCGCCATTCGCCTTTGTGAAGACTCGGCGCACCTCCGAGATGGTGCGGTTGCGGTTATCGGTCAGGCATTCGACCAGGATGGCAATGCCATGCGGGCCATAGCCTTCGTAGACAATGGTCTCGATCTCGATCCCGTCTTTCTCAAGCCCTGCCCCGCGTCGAATAGAACGCTCGATGTTGTCTTTGGGCATGTTTTCAGTACGCGCCCGGTCAATGGCTAGCCGCAAGGTGAAGTTGGAATTGGGATCGGCGCCATTGCGCGCTGCCACCTGAATTTCGCGCGCTAAACGCGTAAACAACTTGCCGCGCGCAGCGTCGGCAGCTCCTTTTTTCCGCTTAATTGTAGACCATTTTGAATGTCCGGACATGCTCTACCCCTTCGTGGTTCCACCCGCAGGCAACACAATCCTGAAAAATGCAAGACTTTTGCCGTCTGCTTTATCTTCATCGCTAATAACTTAATTGCATAGTATGGCATAAGCTGTGGACTTCGACAACCGACATGGATGCCCAGAAATCTTCATGAACCTGTCCTATCCGCGCGATAGACAAGCTCGTCAATCCGCCCCTCCCAACATGAAATCCATGATCAAGCTATGCACCACCTGCTCGACCTGTGACCGATCATCGGTGAAAATAGGCGCGTCCGGCTGCGCCGCGACCGGGCGAATCCGCGGCGCAGCGTCCTGGACAAATGCCGTGAACTCGGCCGGCAAACCGTCAGGCAGCATTGCAATGTTTCTGTGCACTTTAGCGAGCGTCGTGGGTTGTCTGGTCGCCACCACCAGCGAATTAGCCAGCATGGCTGGCGGGCCTGGCTCGTCAATGACAAATACGCTTGGAAAGACTTGCTGCAGGGTGGCTGCCACTGCCTCGACCAACGCATAATTCGTGTCGGTGCGCCCAACGTTGACAGCAACGACGCCATTTTCAGTCAGATGCTCGTTTACTAAAGCAAAGAATTCCACCGTCGTGAGATGAAAGGGAATATAAGGGGGTCGGTAAGCATCGATGGCGATCACGTCAAACGCTACTCCGGGCTGTTGGGCCAGCCAGCGCCTTCCATCAGCGGCCACCGCTGTGTAATTTGGCCAATTCGCCTCGAAGAGCGTCTGCCCTAGCGCGATGATTTCAGGATCCAACTCCACTCCCGTGATCGGGATGCCGCCGTAGATCTCTGTGTAAAGCCCTGGCGTCGTACCCGCGGCCGCGCCGATCAAAAGCAGATTGGAGATCAGAGATTGGGGGAACAAGGTTTCCCCGTCTGCCTGTCGTCCTGTCGCCACCTCGTCGATCGCGACATCGCCGCGCGTCCCTCGCCCTTCACCCCCTCCAAACAACGGCGCTAACAGGAAATAATCCCAGATGCCCTGGCTTAGCAGCATGTCGGGATGGTAGACGCTGTGGATGCCGATGCCGTCGTTGAGCTTTAGATGACGCTCGCTGCCCCATTGCCGCACGGCGATATAGTTGAATGCGCTTTCATCCTCGAAGAGGATCGCTCCGCTGCGGCCGTCATCCCAGGCGGCGCGCACACCTTGCGGCTGCACTAACCAAGCGACCGCCAACACGATGGCGATTGCCGCCAGCGGAACCCAACGATGCGACCGGCGGAATGCGCTGGCGCTGATTACGACCAATAACAGCAACGCCAGCAGATAGAAAGTCCAACGCGTGCCAAAGGCTGGGATCAGCCAGAGTACGGGTAGAAACGCCCCGATCAGACTGCCGGCGGTGGCCGTAGCGGAGAGGCGGCCCGCCGTCTTGCCAAGATCGGAGATTGGAGAGGGGAGATGCGTTTTTTCGCTGCTGCTTCGCGTCGCTCGCTCTTGTTCGTTGACCTCCATCGCCAGCCGCACGGCCCAGGGTGTAGCAGTGCCAAGCAGCATGGCGGGTGCGGCAAAAAGCAAACCCACGGCCAACAGCGCGCCGATCAGCAACCCGGGGGCAAACTCGGCCAGCCCCTGCGACGCCAGCCGCAGCACCGGCGTACTGAGCAGCGGCACGAACGCAACGCACAGAGCGCCGGCGGTAAGCGTCAACTCCAGTGCGCTGCGGTGGGGATATCGGTCGGCCAGCAGCCCACCCAACCAGGCGCCCGCGGCAAGGCTCAACAGGATCAGCCCGATGAGCGCCGCCCACACGATCTGGCTGTTGCCGAAGGCAGGCTCCAACAGCCGGGACGCGCTCAATTCCATCCCCAGTGTGACCAGACCAGCCACAAATACAAGCAGATAGAGCCATCGCATAACGGGGAGTATAGCATATGAACTCTGCCTGGGCGCGGTGGCGCATCGTCGCGTCAGGTCGTGCCGCCGGCCACCCACCACGCCAACCACGCCGCCAGGAAAAATGCCACGGCCAAAATTCCCGTGACGAACGTCCAAACCAATGCTTCACTGCGCCGGGCGGCGCAGTTGCAGGCTGGCATGTGTATATTCCATCAATTCGATAGCGTTGCCGTCGGGGTCGTTGATCCATGCCTGTAGCGAGTGATCCATGCCCATCTTGATGGCAGTGACTTGGATGCCGCGGCCTTCGAGCATGGCCTTGACATCGGCCAGCCCGGTGACTTCCAGGCAGAAGTGCTTATATTGGCTGCCGGGCTTCAACGCCTGCACCTGACCGCCCCACTGCTTGACGGCGAGTTTCTGGTCGAAGACTTCGATAAAGGTGGTGACGCCGCAATCGAAGTAGTAGCCCATCAGTTCGTCGTCGTCGGTGTGGAGGGTGAACTTGACGGGCAGGCCAAGTCCGTCGCGATAGAAGGCGACCATCGCATCGATCTGGTCGGTAAAGAAACAGACGTGGGCAAGTTGGCGAATCATCACTCTCTCCTGTGTTGCATCAAGTCACTGTACCATTTGAACGATAAAGCCATACCTGTCGGCCGCGTTGCAAACGCAGAGATCGATCAGCCGGTCAACCACTGCCGTTACCCCGCTTTCCAACAACTCGCTGCGGGTATGCGTGGAGGCAATGCCAAGCACGCGAATACCAGCGCTGCGCCCTGCCTGGATGCCGGCCGGTGCATCCTCGACGACGAGGAGCCGTTCTGGTGCGATGCCCAGCCGCTGCGCGCCGAGCAGGTAAGGCTCCGGCGCGGGCTTGCCCTGCGCTACATCGTCCGCCGTGACCATCTGCGCTGGAACTGGCAGCCCAACCGCTGCCAATCGCGCCCTGGCCAGCGCCGCGCCGCCCGACGTCACAATCGTCCAGGCGTGGGCCGGCAGCGCGGAGAGCAAGGCATGTGCGCCCGGCATAGCAATGACGCCGTCCGTGTCGGCCACCTCCAGCGCGGTGAGCCGCTCCGCCTCTGCCTGTGCGTCGAGATGGGGCGCCACCTGCTGGATCGTCTCCATCGAACGCACGCCGTGCGCCACCTTCATAATCGCGGCAACATCGATGCTGTGCGGCTCGGCCCAGATCTTCCAGTTGCGCGCAATGCACGCCGAGGAATCGATCAGGACGCCGTCCAGATCAAACAGGATGGCGTCGCAGGCAAGTTCATTCACAATCCGTGCTCCAACTTTTCAATCGATATGACTTCACTTCAAAAGGCGCTGCCCATGGCAGGGTCTTTAGCGATAGTGTCGCACGGCAGCATCGAGTTTGTCCAGATAGCCAGGACCGCCAACTTGCACCATGGCCAGCCATGCCGGAATCTGCCACAGCGCGCGACGCTCAGCAAAGCCCGGCTCCAACGGCGTCACCTCGGCGTAGGCGGCAAAGAATTCGGCGGGCGCCGGTTCAAAGAAATCGACATAAGCCAGGTCCATTTCGGGGTGGCCGTAGTATACGGACGGGTCGATAAAGATCGGGCCGTGTGGCGAGGCAAGGCAGTTGTTCTTGTGGGCGTCGCCATGGAGCAACGATGGCTGGGGTGCAGACCCACAGAGCTGCGGCAACTGGGTCTCAATCTGTTCAATTTGCGTCACCAATATCGCCGGCAGATGTCCAGAATCGAACGCCGCTTTCAGCCGTGGCGCCAGCCGGCGCGCGCGAAAGAACTCGACCCAGTCCTGCGTCGGCGTGTTGTCCTGATAGAGATCGCCCCAATAGCAGTGTGTTTCCAATCCAAAGCGAGCGCCCTTGGCACGGTGAAGCTGCGCCAGCGCCTGTCCCATCTGTCGCCAGAAAGCAGGGTCGCGCTCGACTTCCTGCACGGCTTCCATGATCAGCACGGCGCCGCCCTCGATCTCCACGACGCCGATGCCGGCCGGCGTCAGCACGCCGGCTCGCGTGCTGAGCAAATGCAGCCCGGTCAGCTCCTGCTGAAAGCGGTCGGCCGCCAGCGGCCCGGCGCCAAGCTTCACAAAGACGGCAAAGCCGGCGCCGGACAGCACGGCCGCGGGATGCGAGGCGAATTCGGTGCGGTCCAGGGCGTGCAGGATGCGCCAGGGGCGGGCATAATGCAGCGAGACGCGCTGCTGTATCACGTTGAGGACATCTTCGCTCAGCCACTGACGAACAACTTCATGCTGCGCCAACATAAGCCCACCAACTTTCGCTAAGCGCCCGGCTCAAATCCGGCCGGCGCACAACTCACCGAGCGCATGATGGATGGGGATGGCGTGCAGAAACGCCTGCCGCACATCCGCTTCGAAAATCTGCACAGCCTGGCGCCGCACATGAGCGCATGCGGCGTCAAGCATGGGGCCGGCGCGCTCATCGCGGTTGGCGCTGAGGATGCGATAGGCTGACCAGTAAATCCGCACCAGGTCATCGGCCTGGGCCAGCACGGCTTCGTCGATGGCATCCACCACCTCGCCCAGGCGCGCGTACGCGCCGGTGACGTCGCCGTCGGCCAACGCGGCCGCGGCGAGCCCAACCTGCGACTCCAGGATGTGTCCTTCCGCATTCAATGCCCGCGCCAGGGATAGCGCCTGTGCGTAGTGCGCGCGGGCATTGTCGTGCTGCGCCTGGTCGCTGAAGAGATAGCCGAGCAGATTGTGCGCCTCGCGACAGGTCTGTTGATCGTCGATCGCATGGGCGATGCGCAAGGCGTGCTCGAAGCTCCGCTGGGACTCGGCGTACTGACCGACTTTGTGGGCAATCACGCCGAGATTGTTCAGTCCGATTGCCTCGCTGCGCCGGTCGCCCATCTGGCGAAAAAGCGCCACCGCCTCCGCCAGGAAAGGTCGAGCGCCGTGATAGTCACACTGGTGGAGCGCCAGCGCGCCCAGGTTGCCCAGCCCGGCCGCCTCGCCCGGCCGATTTCCCAGTTGTCGATAGATTTCCAGATTCTCCTCAAAATAGCGCCGGGCGAGGTCGGGCCGGCCCTGGTAGACCGCGTCGATGCCTAGATTGCGCAGACTGTCCGCCGCGACCAGGGGCAGAGCCGAGGCTTCGGCAAACCGTACGGCTGCTTCTAGCCGATCCCGCGCCGCGTCGAAGTCATTTTCCCGGCTCAACGCCACACCCCAGGCCAGGTTGCCGAGCGCCTGTAAGTCGCCAGCCCCGGCTGTTTCCGCCAGAGCAACCGCCATCTGAGCCGCCTGCGCGGCATCGGCGTAGTTGCCGGTCGCTTCCGCATAGCGCGCCTGGCAGATCGAGGCGTCACTCTGCTTGCGCACATCGTGCATCGCCTCCGCCAGGTCGTGGAGTGCCGCCAGCTCGCTTGCCTGTTGCGCACGCCGGCCCAGGAGATGGTTGATCGCCTGGCGCTCCCTGCGTAGCTGGAAGGCCGTTTCAAGATCATCGTCGCCTGTCAATTGCAGTGCGCGGCCATATTGTTCGAGGGCAAGCGCGTTTTGATAGAGATCACGGGCGGCGTCGCCGGCAAGCTGCCAATAGCTGCGCGCCTTGTCCACCATGCCTGCCTGCTCGGCGTGGTCGGCCAGTTCACTTGCATACGGCGCCAGGTGCTGTGCATAGAGTTGCTCCAGGGTTGTGACGGCAAGGCGATGGAGCGGAGCGGCAGGTTCGTCGCGCTCGCGCAATCTCGCGGCCGCCATCTGGCGCAGCAATTCATGCATGGTGAAGCGTTCGGAAGCGACATCACGCACCAGCAACGATTTGTGCACCAGGGAGAGCAATTCACGCAGCGAACCACCGGTCACTTCCTGCGCGACGCGCCGGGTGCAACCGCTGTGAAAGATCGACATTCGTGCAAGCGTCTGTTGCTCGTTGCGAGTCAGCAACGCCCACGAGTGGTCGAAAACGGCCTGCATGCTGTGCTGGCGCACAGGGTGATCTGCGCCTCCGTGCGCCGCATCGATCGCCAGAAAAGCGACGTTTCGCTCGATTTCGGCGGCAATCTCGGCAGGCGAGAACAACTCGATCCAGGTCGCGGCCAGTAGAAGCGCCAGCGGGATACCCTGCACCAGTTGGCAGATCCTGGCGATGTCCGCCACATCCTTGTCGCGCAGCGTGATGTTGCCATGGGCGCGGCGGATGGTTTCTATAAAGAGGCGAACAGCGCTGAATTGCAGCAAGGTGGCGTGGAACGCCGGCGCGCCCTCCAGTTCGGCGGCAGTCGCAGGGCTGGGAAAGTCCAGGCCATCGAGCGTGACGACGGTTTCGCCATGCCGATTCAGCTTGTGGCGAGACGTTATCAGCAGTTTCACGTGGGGCGCGGCGAGGAGCCTGCCAAAAAAGTCAGTGTCGTTGAGCAGGTGTTCGGCGTTGTCCAAAACCAGCAACATGCTCTTGCCGCGTACGTAGCGCAACAGTTGCACAATTTCGTCGTCGGTATCCTTCTGAAAATGATAGCCGATAGCCTCCGCAGTGGCCGGTGCGATTCCTGAACCGGTGCTGACAGTCCCCAATGCGACAAAATAGATGCCGTCTGCGAAGTGCGGGCGCATGCCATCTCTCCCCGGCCCCAGGCGCTCCGCTTCGACCAATTGCCGCGCCGCCTCAATCGCCAATGCAGTCTTGCCCACGCCGCCAGGGCCGGCAATGGTGATCAACGGTGTGACCGGATCACGCAGCAACGTTGCCAGGTGCGCGAGTTCGGCAGTTCGCCCCCAGAAGGGCGTCATCGGGCGCGGCAGGTTGTGCGGGACAGGTTGGCGGGAACCGCCAGGAGTTGCCTCTGCGCCACGCGGTAGCTGCCACGCGCCGGCGCGGATGCGTTCGCTCAACTCGGTGGTGAACGGGTGGGGAGGGACGCCCAGCTCCCGTGCCAGAATCTCGGTGCAGCGGTCATACTGGGCGAGCGCGGCGCTTAGCTGACCCTCTGCGGCCCAGAGTTGCATCAATAGCTGATGCCCTTCCTCGCGCAACGGATCCAGGTTGACCAGGCGCTGCGCCTGCTCGATGCCGGCGCGGTAGTCGCCGCGCTGCAGGTGCTCGGTCGCCAGGTCATCGAGCGCTTCGACGACCCGCGTCCACAGCCACTCGCGCTCCGTCGCCAGCCACTCCTCGAAGCCGTACCCCTCGCGTAGATAGAAGCCCGGCAGCAGATCGCCCTGATAGGTGAGCAGCGCCCGCCCCAGATCGGTGGCAGTCGTTCTGTTCAGCGCGCCGCTGTGGTCGATCTCTTGGCGTGCGGTAGTTAGCCTTTGCTCCAGATCGTCCACATCCAGATTGTAGGCGCTGGCCGCGTTGAAGGCGACCGTCTGGCGCGTAATCGTGACAGAGCGGGGCAGCGCCTTGCGCAGATTGGCCAGCAGCACGCGCAGATTGCCCTGCGCCTTGCTCTGCGGCAGGTCGTCCCAGAAGAGATAGGCCAGCACATCGCGGGCGTGGGTCTGGCGGTTGCGGATCAAGTAGACCAGCAGCGCTTCGGTGCGCCGCGTCGGCAGCTTGAGCGGCTGGCCGTCCAGCCGGATCGTGAGCGGGGTGAGAAATGTGAGTTCGAGCAAGAGATTTCCTGGAACGATTACGGAACGCTTGCTGGCTATCCTGCCGCCATGCCAACGCAAGGCGCCATACCACCAACAGGTCAAAGGGCCGCGCGATCCCACCGATCGTTTCTGTTGCGCTGTTGGCGCGAACCGGATGGTGAGCAGCAAGGGTCCTGGGTCTGGCGCTTCTCGGTGCGCGAAGTGACGGCAGAACCGGACGAAGTGATCTTAAGCACACTGGGCGCATTGGTCGACTTTTTGATCGCGAGTCTGGCGGGCGGGCAAAAGGAAGACAGGTAGCGTATGCGAGCCAAGTGATACACCCACTATAACAGAATTTGCGCACAGGAGAGTGAGAGTGTCAGTGAACCGGCCGACAGATTCACACAAACAGCGCCCGCTCTGACCGCACGGTAAACCCACACCCCGGCATTCAATTATTGGTTTGTCAACCGTTCCATTCACAGCAAGCAAGGAGAAAACTTATGCGAACACGTCGTCTCGAACTGATGCTCTCGGTCTGCGCGCTGCTCCTGGCCGCCGCAGCGCTGGTCGTGGGAATGCAGTCAGGCGCGCTGGCCGCCGGCGCGTCCACCACGCAACAGGCCGCCGCCCCGGTCATTCCCGCCACCGTCAACTACCAGGGCATCCTGCGCAACGCCAACGGCAGTCTGGTCAGCGGCACATTTAAGATCACGGCCAGAATCTATACGCTGCCCACCGCCGGCACACTGCTCTATCAAGAAAGCTTTGACAACGTCACCGTGCGCGATGGGCTGTTCAACATCGTGCTGGGTGACAATCCTTCGACGCCGCTGGCGGATGCGTTGAGCGACAGCCCGCGCTACATCGCCATCGCCGTGGGCAACGACCCAGAACAAAGCCCGCGCCAGCGTATCCACGCCGTGCCGTGGGCGCTCTTCGCCAACACCGCCGTCAGCGCCACCACCGCGATCACGGCCACCACCGCACTGAGCGCCACCAACGCGTTTAGCGCCACCGATGCCATCAACGCGCAGAATGCGGTCAACGCGCAGAACGCAGCCAACGCGCAGAACGCAGTCAACGCGCAGAATGCAGCCAACGCGCAACTTGCCACCCGGCTCTTTGTCGACAGCGCCAATGATATCGAGCGGGTCTCCGATGCAGCCGTCGATGGCTGGCGCTTCTGGGCCAACGATGGCTTTGTCTGGATCGGCGCCAACCAAAACCTGATGTCGCTCAGCCCCACGAAGGGGAGCAGCATCAACACCGGGCTCAACGTCAACGGTCGCTTTACTGTGAACGACACGCCGCCTGTGCGCATCATGCGCTTCACCAGTTATCAACTAACGGACAATACCACGACACGCGTGCCGACAGGCATCGCATCGACCGACTACTATTGTTCCTTTGGGGGATGGGATGCCGCCTACGATGTGCAAGAGACTGGAACGGGGACATGGAGCCGTTATCTCTATACAAACAATGGCCTGTGGGAAGTCAAGTTCTTCAACAATGTCCAGAACAGCCCGCTGATTGTTAGCTTCGACATTGTCTGTTACCTGCAGGGTTTTTACGAACTTGTGGGGCCGCCGGCTGCTGCCGCCGCCGCGGGTGCTGTGACAAATGACGCCCTGCCCGCGCTGACCGACGAGTAAGGAGAGACGCTATGCAAACGCACACAATGTTCTCGACCAGAGAGGCAACTCTGCCCCGCGTCCCGGCCTGGCTGGCCAGACTGCTGCTCGGCCTCGCCCTGCTCGTGACGCTGGCATTGCCCGCCAGCGCCGCGCCGCCACCCGATGTTGACTGTGGCCGCGAGGGCCGCACCTGCCCCTTCGTAGGACACTTCACGGCGATTGCCACCGGGACTTTTACCGTAATCGGCGGCCAGGCGGCCACGCAGAAGCTCTATCTGCCGGTCATCAACCGCTAGTCCACTGCGGCGCAATCACAAGAGAGCAACAAAAAACGGTGGAGGCAGCCATTTCGCCCAAATGGCTGCCTCCACCGTTTTTGTTGCTCCAGCTTCTGAAAAAGCCAACGCTCTAGCCGGCCAGTCAGCCACTTGATTGTTCGGCCTGTGCGCGCAGCGCCTACAAGTCATCGGTGGAGCCATTGTCGAAGATCGTCAAGGACAGCGGTAGCTTGTCTGGATGGCAGGCAAAGAGCGAGCGCAGCATTAGTTCCATTCTCTACGCTCTAGTTGCCGTCAATGACGAGATATGATTTACGGCTGCAATGAAGGGAGAAAAATAAAGGACGGCAGACTGTATGTCTGCCGTCCCTACCCTAGTTGCTGCGTGAGAGAAAGCTGTCCCTCCTCAGTTCACCAACTGAATGATCCCCGCCGCGCCCATGCCGCCGCCGATGCACATCGTGACCAGGCCGGTCTGCTTGCCCTGGCGTTGCAGCTCGTGGATGATCTGCACGGTGAGCTTGGCGCCGGTGCAGCCGAGCGGATGGCCCAGTGCAATGGCGCCGCCGTTGACGTTGACTTTCTCTTCGTCCATGCCCAGCTCGCGCATAACGGCCAGTCCCTGTGCGGCAAAGGCTTCGTTGAGTTCGATCAGGTCGATGTCCTTGAGCTCCATGCCGGCGTATTTGAGCGCCTTGGGGACGGCGGCAATCGGGCCGATGCCCATCACCTCCGGCGGGACGCCACCCACGGCAAAGCTGACAAAGCGCGCCAGCGGCTTCAGACCGAGCGACTTGGCCTTTTCTTCGCTCATGATCAGCAAAGCCGCGGCGCCATCACTGGTTTGCGAGCTATTGCCGGCAGTGACCGTGCCGTTCATGGCAAAGGCCGGCTTGAGCTTGGCCAGCGCGGCTATGCTGCTGTCATGGCGGATGCCTTCGTCCTGCTGGAAGACCAGCTCGATTTCCTTGACGGCGCCGCCCTCGCCCAATTTGACGTTGACCGGCAGCGGTGTGATTTCGGCGTCGAACTTGCCGGCTGCCTGCGCCGCGGCCGCGCGCTGATGGCTACGCAAGGCAAAGGCGTCCTGCTCCTCCCGGCCGATCTCATATTGACGCGCGACATTTTCGGCGGTCAGCCCCATGCCCAGATAGACGCCGGGATATTCGCTGGCCAGGTATGGATTGGGTGTGAACTTGTTGCCGATCATCGGCACCATCGACATGCTTTCGGCGCCGCCGGCAATAATCACGTCGCCCATGCCGGCCATGATCTGCTGCGCGGCGGTGGCGATCGTCTGCAAGCCGCTAGAGCAGAAGCGGTTGACTGTCTGCCCCGCGGTCGTCACCGGTAAGCCCGCACGCAGCGCCACGATGCGCGCCATGTTCATGCCCTGCTCCGCCTCTGGAAAGGCGCAGCCGAGCACGATGTCCTCGATCTCTGCCTTGTCGATGCCGGCGCGTTCGATCACCGCATTGACCACCGCCGCGGCCATCTCATCCGGCCGCGTCGTGCGCAGCGTCCCCTTCGGCGCCTTGCCCACCGCAGTCCGTGCGGCGGCAACGATTACAGCGTTACGCATGTTGAAGTCTCCTTGTAAACAAGTTGCGAGGGGCAAGGGGCGAGGGGCGATGTCTGGTCGCCTGCCCCACCTCTGCCCTGTTCACTCGCGATGATTTCGAACAGAGTCCTTGGGCTGCCTTTGCGTCTTGATGGTCGGCGCCAGCATTGCGATAATCTCATCACAAAGTTCTAGCCGATGCTGTAACACTTCAGCTTTCATGAGATGGCGCGCCCGCATGTACCATCCTTGGGTCTCGCGTGCAGAAGCCACGGCGATTGATAAAAACCTGGCATAGTCCCGACCAAAGCAGCGGCCATATCCTTCTTCAATGTTTGCGCTGATGGAACCACAACGCCGGATAATCTGAGCAACAATTGAACGGCCACGCGCATCCTCAAGCCACGGTTCACAGTCAAACCAGCATAGATCGTGCAAAAAAAGCGCTTTCTGATAGAAGAGCGAACTCCACAACTGATGGCTCTTGATGCGCGCCGGCACGGAGTCCTTCCACTCATCAAATGTGTGTGGTCGATCCGCACCGGCTGAAGTCTGAACATGCGCCATCGTCGCCCCTCGCCCCTCGCAACTCGCCCCTAATTTCTCAGCGGCTTGTTCTTCTCTAGCATATACTGGATGCGATCCTGCGTCTTCTTGTTGCCGACGAGACTGAGGAAGGCTTCGCGCTCCAGGTCGAGGAAGTACTGCTCGTCCATCCACGCGCCCTGACTCAGATCGCCGCCGGCGAGGATGTGGCCGAGCTTGCCCGCCACCACGCCATCGTATTCGCTGATGTAGCCGCCCTGGATCATGCTGTAGATTTCGATGTTGACCGCGGCGACCACATCGCGGCCCGCGGCGTAGACGTTGCCCTTGACGGTCGGCGCCCGGTAGCCGGCTTCGTTCATCGTCAGCACGGCCTGTTTGGCCTCGGCGATGCGGTGCTCCGTGTTGAGCACGATGCGGTCGTCGGCGCCCAGGTAGCCTAGCTCGCGCGCCTCCGCGCCGGAGGTCGAGACCTTGGCAAAGCCGACCGTCTCGAAGACCTTGCGCAGATAGGGCGTCGGGTTGACGTTGGTGGCGTGCATGTGCGGGCTGATGTGGCGGCGCACCATCTCCTTGCAGCCGCCCCAGCCGGGGATGACGCCGATGCCGACCTCGACCAGACCCATGTAGGTCTCGGCGTCGGCGAGGACGCGGTCGGCGGCGAGGCAGATTTCACAGCCACCGCCCAGCGCCATCTGATGCGGCGCGGCGACGACCGGCTTCGGCGCGGTGCGCAGCCCCATGAAGGCGTCCTGGCCAAACTTGATCATCATCTCCAGTTCATTCCACATATTGCTCTGCACCGCCAGCATCATCGCAAAGATGTTGGCGCCGACTGCAAAGTTTTTGCCGTCGTTGGCGATGACCAGCCCGCTGGCGTTGCCGTGCAGCCGTTCGATCGCCTCCTGCATGATGTCGAACATGGGGCCGTCCAGCGCGTTGACGCGCGTGTGCCACTCCAGCAGCATCACACCGTCGCCGATGTCCCACAGGCTGGCCATCTCGTTGCCGGTCAGCTCCTTGCGCGTGCGGCGGATGTCCTGCATGCTCAGCGACTTGGGGTTGCGCGCCACCGCCACATACCGCTTGGACGCCGGATCGTAGACCATCTGCTGGCCCTCGGCGTAGGTATAGAAGCTCTCCTTGCCCGCCGCCAGCATCTCCTTGACCCACGGCGCCACGCTCACGCCCTCGCCTTCGAGGCGGGCAGTCGTGGCCTTGACGCCCAGTTCGTCCCACGTCTCGAAGGGGCCCATTTCCCACGCAAAGCCCCACTTCATGGCGTTGTCGATGTCGACCAGACTGTCGGCGATCTCCGGCACGCGCTTCGAAGCATAGGCCATCGTGCGCGAGAGGGTGTGCCAGATCAGCTCGCCCGCCTCGTCGTCCGCATCGACCAGCGCCTTGAGGCGGTCGGCCAGCGGCAGGTTGCGCGCATCGCCGACGCTGCTCCAGCGCGGCTTCTTGGGCGCCACATACTCCAGCACGCCATCTTCGGCTGCGGTCTGCAAGTCCAGCCCCCAGAAGGACTTCTTGCCCTTCTCGTCGACGACCGTCTTGTAGAAGCCCTGCCCGCTCTTCGCGCCGAGCAGCTTGTTGTCGATCAGGAGCTGCATGACGGCCGAGCTATACTCGCCACGCAGCACCTCGCGATCCTCGTCCTCCGGGATCAGGTCGTAGAGGTTGCCGCCGACCAGCGCCATCACGTCGATGCCGACGATGTCGTTGAGGCGGAAGGCGCCGGTCTTGGGGCGACCCAACAGCGGCCCAGTCAGCGCATCGACCGCTTCGACAGTGTAGCCATTCTCGATGGCGTACTCCATGAGGTCGCTCTGGATAAAGCTGATCATGCGGTTGGCGATGAAGTTGGGCGTGTCCTTGCAGACGACCACGCCCTTGCCCAGCACATTTTCGACAAAGCGCTTCATGCGCTCGACCACGGCGGGGTCCGTGTCGGGCGTCGGAATGATCTCCAGCAGGTGGAGATAGCGCGGCGGGTTGAAGAAGTGGGTGCCGAGGAAGCGCGCCTTAAATTCCGGCGTGCGGCCCTGGGCGATGATGTGGATCGGGATGCCGGAGGTGTTGCTGCTGATGATGGCGTTGGCCGGCGCCGCCGCTTCGATGCGCGCCATCAGCTTCTGCTTCGGCTCCGGCCGCTCGACGATCACCTCGATGATCCAGTCGCTGGCGCCGACCGCGGCGTCGAAGTCATCTTCGAGATTGCCGACTTTGACAAGGCTAGCCGCGTGCTTGGTGAATAGATTCGACGGCTTGGCCTTGACCATGCGCTCGTAGCCGGCCTGGACAATGCGGTTGCGCACCTTGCGGTCGGCCAGGGTCAGGCCGGCTGCCGTCTCTTCGGCGGTCAACTCTGACGGGACGATGTCCAACAGCCACGAGCGGATCCCGGCGTTAGCCAGGTGTCCGGCAATAGCAGCCCCCATCGTCCCCGCGCCGATCACGGTGACGGTTTCAATTCCGTATGGCATATGCGTATGCTCCTTGCAAATTCAAATGGGATAGCGAGGCAAACGATTTAATGGCTAAGGGTTTTCCTCCGGTGGTAGTTTGTCACCGGTATGTTGTCGTATCGTTTTGAGGAGATTGTTGGGGGAGGGGAGAAGGTGAGACTAGGAGACAGGGAGACTAGGAGATAGGGAGACAGGGAGATAGGGAGATAGGGAGATAGGGAGATAGGGAGATAGGGAGATAGGGAGACAGGGAGCAATGGCAGGGCTTCCATTTTCAATCTCCTAATCTCCCAATCTCCTCTTTTCCTGCTCCTACCGCCGCACGGACGGCAAGAAGATGCCGTTGTCGAAGCCTACGTTGACGCGCACCCGCGTCAGCGGATCGCCTAGCACGACAAAGGTCTTGAGTGCGTCGAGCCAGTTGGTCAGCGGTGAGGTGAGCAGGTTATCGTAGCCGGCCGCCACCAGGTCGCCCATGCGTTGGCTGTTGGGCGGCGCGTTGCGCAGCTTGCTCACAAAGCCCTTTTGCAGATAGTCGTGCCCGTGCGCCACGCTCTGGCCGGCAGGCCCCCAGGTGGCCACCGCGCCGCCGGTGGCGCTGCGCACAAACATCTCATCCAGCGTGCCAGTGACTGCCGGCACGGCAAACTGCGACGTCAGGCAGGTCATCGACAGGCCGACAAACAGCTTTTCACCGTTAACCAGCAACGGCGCCTCGTTGATACTCATCAGCGGCGCCACTGCGGCCCCGGATCGATCTTCGAGTTTAGCGTAATTCCAGTGGTTGCTGTGGCCGTTATAGACCATCAGCCCGACGCCGGCATTGATGACGTCGATCACCCTCTGCGTAGCCTCGCTGGCCGAGGAGACGCGCCATGTCTCGGCAGACGCGCGCGCAACGGTATTGAACATGCCCGCACCCGCCGGCACAGTGAAATCGACTCGACGGTCAGGCGAGTGATCATAGTAGACGCGCTGCGTGCCCGCCCCATACCCGAAAAGTTGAATGACTTCATCTGCGTAGCTGGCAAAGTCCCCCGCCGGATCAATCGTGACCTGATTCTGTGCGTTGATGCTGGTGATGAAATTGTCGGCCAGGAACAACTGCGCGGAAAGCCAGCCTGGCAGGTCGGCAGCGCTCTCATAGGCCACGATCTTGTTGACCATCGTGGTCAATTCGGCTTCGTTGCGCACGGGGAAACGCCCAAGCCAAACATCGGGAATAAAGACATTGCTCTTTGGATTGCGCCCCGCTGGGTCGTCGCCCGTGATCGGGTCGTCGCCGTTCAACTGTGCAAAGCAAGTTTCGCAGGGCGCTTCGTTGATGTAGATATCCACATCCAGCATGTACGGCGGCATGGGATGGCTCACACCGCTGCCAAAGCCCGTGTTTTTGTAATTGAATGGGTCGTACGTGCCGTCGCCCACAAGGACCACTGAGATCGTGCGAGCCGCATTTTGCCAGTCGCTGCGGTCGCGCAGGAAGTTGCGGATCGCCGGCGCGGAGGTGTAGCCATCTCCATACACATCAAAAATTGCCTGCACATCGACGAAGAGCGGGGTATATCCCTGGCTGCTGCGCAGGGTTAGCAGCGGCTGCAACTCCTCTTTGAACTGCGCCGGCCCGATGTAAAGCGCGTCGGCGGCCAGCGCGTTGCCAAAGTCCGCGGCAGGATGCGCTGCGGTCCCCGGCGTTGTCAGGGCGGCCAGATTTGCCAGCACGTAGTGGCGCGGCTCTGCACCGTCGGCCTGGCTAAAGGATGCGGTGGAGCCAGCGCCGCTGAGCGGCATCACGACGGGGTTGAGCGGGTCGGTGACATCATAGAGCGCACGCGCCGCCGGCAGGGCGGAGAGCGTGAAACTTGCCGCCCCGGCCGCCGTCCAGAACTCGGCGCCGGCGCCGTCAAAGTTCAAGGCCACCGGTCGCTCCCACGTCACCGCATCGAGCAGAATGCTGGTGTTGTAGCCGGCGACGCCGCTGGGCACAAGAATTGTTTTGAGCGCCACCGGATCTATACTGGTGGCCAGGCCCAAGCTCCAATTCTCTTGAAGTCGACAATTACCGTTAATTGTTTGCGAAGGATTCCATGTGGTGAGTTGCGCGTCGCCTACGATGTCTCCATATACAACCAGCGCAGCATTCTCTTTCTCAATTCGGTAAGTCGAGTCCGTATCGATAACCTGCCACGATTTCTCGGATTGCCGCACGACGATCCTTGCGCCATTCCCAAGTTGCACGCCATTCTGCTGAAACTCGCTGCGCAGAACCAAACTCACCGGACCGGCTTTGTCAAGTTCGCTAACGAAGTTCAAACCTAGAGCGAAGAGATTTACATCTTCACCTGTCAAAAACTTGGTATTGACTCTATATCTCCCAACGCCTAAATTACATTCATTCCATGCAACAGCACCAATCACGGTGACATTCACGGTGTAGACGGATTGTCCAGAGATACCTGGCAGCGTTTTTGAGATCGCCGCTGATGCCACAGGAAAAGACTGTGTCATCGTTCCCGATGCTGTCAGCGAGGCGCCGAACCAATGATCGGCGTCAAAACCGGGATACTCGGAAACGTACTGTTTGTTGGTGCGCCAGACGCCGCGTTCAAACGCCTGACCGGGCGCAGCGGCGGTCGTGGCGTCTGTGCTTGTCGCCACCGTCGCATTGATGCGCGTCCCGCCGCCGTCAAAGGTAAGCCAATAGGTCGAGGCTTGATTCCAGCGGTCGCCCACCGTGGGCGCGTAAAAGCGCAGCCGGTCGGCAAGCGCCTCAACGGCGACGGTTTCCCCACGATGCGACAGACGCAGGCGAGTGACGTCAAAATCGGCGCCAAACGCGCTGTACGGCACTTCCTGCAGACCCGGCTGGCTCACCGTGAGCTTGTAGCCATTCTGCAACGCGGCTTGATTGACCGGGACAGTGACGATTTCGGCGGCCACGCGGCTCTGCGCGGCGACGGACGCAGCGTCCACCAGCGTGGTTTCGGCCGCGCCGGCGACGGAGACGCGCAGCTCGCTGGCAATCTTGACCACACCAGCTTCCGCATAAATTGGGCTGATGGCAAGGACGGCGAAGCGTTGTCCCTTGTTGACGCCCTCGCGCAGGATAAAGGCGGGCGCGGCCGGCAAGCTCACCGGGTCGTCAGGCGCAATATTGGGCATCGGCGTCCAGTCCAGTACGGGCGGCAGGATCGGCGCGCCGGGCGCAATGCCGCCGGCCAGCGCAGCAGACTGCACCTGCTCGATGACGACCGCGGGAGTGGCGTCGGGAGCAACGGCAAGCGTGATGGTCTGGATCGGCAGGTCGTAGCCGTTATAGCGGGCTGTGGGCAGCAACTGAGCGAGCGCGGCGGCGTTGGCGCCGCCCGCAGCAGACGCCGACCAGATGACCTGGACGCCGGTCGGCGTCGTCGTAACTTCCAGCGCCGGCCGCGGATCGGTTTGTGCCAGCGCCGCGTGCGGGAAATTGGCAAGGAGCAAAATGGTCAGCAGGAGGAGCAGCGATGTTTTTTTCATAGTGTGATGGATGCTGAACATGGTGGTTTTTCTCATCGATTGACTAGGATCGTGGCGAATTCAGGATGACGACAACGGTTGGCGATAGTTTTTTCAGTATAGTCCCCTTTCCTAAAAATTAGATGAGCCTTTACTTGCAACTTACTGGCAGTTTTTGGCATGGGCGACAATCAATGCCGTCCAGCATAACGCCTGCGTATAAACGTTTTCATCTTACAGGACGAAAGCGCATCGCCAAAGGTTATAGGAAGCGAAACCGAACATAATTCGCTGATTTTGAGGAAATTCGCTGTGTGTTTACATGACGCTAGGGCGACGTTTTCGCTACGTCTTTGCCGCGCCGGTCAATTGTTGAGAGAAATAGGTTGACGCCGCAGCGCCAATAAAAAAGCGGGGCGGTCTTTTGACCGCCCCGCCGCTTGTTGAATTGCTCGCGCCTATTTGCCAGAACGTTTGCGCACCGCAAGCGCCGCGGACAACGCTGCCAGTCCGGTGCCGAAAAGCACCATCGTGACCGGCTCTGGAATCGGCACCGGGCGCGCGGGACTGTCGGTTGGCCGTGGCCCCGGCCCCGGCGCTGGCGTGAAGGTGGGCGTCGGTGAGGCCGTCCCGGTGGGCGTGGCGGTCAAAGTCGGCGTGGGCGTCGCCGGGGGGTTGCAGTATGCCGCCGGATCTTCCTGGGAGGCGGAAGGGCCTGTCACGCGCGCTCTGTTCACATAGGTGGGGCGTGAGCCGCCGGCGTCCGGGGCGGCGGCGCAACCGGGCGCCGGCGTGCCAAAGGGCAGGGTCGTCGCCGCGGCCAGGTCGATGGCCTGCAAGCCGTTGACTTTGTAGAGCCAGATGTCCCCCGCATCGATCAGCCCGTTGCTGTTCGCATCGAGCTGCGGGCCGTATACAGTGGGGGTGGTGGTCGGCAGTTGATTATCGCTGATCGTCACCGAGATGGGATTCAACGGCTCACAAATAACGCCGGGACGGCATGTATACGTCACCTGGTAGATAAAGGAGACCGCGCCGTTCACAGGAATGACCGGCACATCAGCGCCGTTGGGGTCATTGGCGTTGGCGCAAAGGGCGGGAATCGCCGTCCCCGTCACGCCTACGTCGGTTGGGCAAACATATTTGACCAATGCAAGGTCGCCAATGACGGCTGGCTCCTCCTGGGCAAAAGCAGAGGTAAAGCCAAACAATGTCACTAGCATGCCAACCAGCACTGCCGCGCCGGTGAGCGCACTGAATATGCGGAATTTGATCATGGATGAAAGGCTCCTCGTCCGAAGATAAGCTAGGCCAAATTTAGGAGTCGCGGCAGATTTTTTCAAATAATTGCCACACGCTGCGGCACTGCAAAAACCAGTATAGCACTCTCCACATCATCTGCAAATACTCTTTAGCACGAACAGGCGGCGAACCCACGTGCAGTAGCCGTGCACCAAGCGTACAGCTACCGCAATCCAGCCGTTCTGCGTGCGACAATTACGGCCGCATCCTTTGTGCTAGACTTGCGCCAACATCAGCGCGGGGCTGCCCGTACTTGCAGCGCGGCGAATTCACCAGTCATCTTGATCATCAAAAGCAAGTAGCACGTCATGGTTGGCAGTTCAAACGGCCAGCTTGACAGGGAGGTATCTGTGTCTTCATCCAGCCACGCCACGGACGTCACGCCATCGCCCCAACAGCCGCCGCGCCGGCCGTCCCCCAGCCGCCGCGAATTGCTTCGGCGCGGGGCTGCCGTCGCGGCCACTGGCGCCGCGGTCGCCACGCTCCGCCCTGTGGCCGTACGCGCCCAGGCGCCGGCCGGCCCCGCGGCCATGCGTTCGCCACAGCGCGTGGTGAACCTGATCGCAGCCGCGGCCCCGGAAACGCCTTCACCCGAAATCATCGCGCTCAATCGCATCGCCTTTGGCCCGCGCCCCGGTGAATTGGATGGCTTGATGGCGCTGGGCGCCACCAGCGCGGAACGGCTCCAGATCTATGTCGACCGGCAACTCAACCCAGTTGCCATCGACGACAGCGGGTGCGACGCGATCATCGCCGCACAAGGCTTTACGACGCTTGGCAAATCGCGCGCCCAGTTGTGGCTGGATCACGTCACCAAGCCCAGTGTCACGTGGGACGAACGGATGCTACCCGCGCGGGAGACGATGCAGGCGACGTTCCTGCGCGCCATTTACAGCCAGCGCCAACTGGTCGAGGTCCTGGCCGATTTCTGGCACAATCACTTCAACGTCTATGGCTGGGATTCGTGGAGTGCGGGCACGTGGGTCTATTACGACCGTGACGCGCTGCGCGGGAACATGCTGGGCAATTTCCGGCAGATGCTGGGCGCGGTCGCCAAGAGCGCGGCCATGTTGTATTACCTGGACAATGTCTCGAACACCAGCGCCGGCCCCAACGAAAATTACGCTCGCGAGCTTTTCGAGCTACATGGGCTGGGCGCGGAGAACTATTTCGGCGTGGCATCGACCGTGGGCGCCGATGGCGGCTACCAGCATCCTGCGCCCAAAGACAGCAACGGCAAACCGCTGATGTACGTCGATGAGGACATCTACAGCGCGACGCAATGTTTCACCGGCTGGCGCATCGATGCCACAACCGGCGACTTTCGTTTCGATGACTCCGTGCACGCCAAGTATTCCAAGATCGTGCTGGCGCAGAATATCCCCAGCGGCTCCGGGCAACAGGATGGCGAGACCGTGCTCGATCTCCTTGCCAACCATGTGGGCACGGCGCGCTACATCAGCCGCAAGCTTTGTCGCCGTCTGCTCGGCGACGACCCGCCCGAAGCGGTGGTGCAGGCGGCTGCCGACGTTTTCTATGCGCAGCGCGCGGCGCCGGATCAACTTAAACAGGTGGTGCGCACGATCTTGCTCTCGCCCGAATTCAGCACGACGTGGGGAGAAAAGATCAAGCGGCCGTTCGAGTATACCGTCAGCCTGTTGCGCGCCGCCAACGCCAACTATGTGTGGAGCGATTCCTTCCGCTATAAATATGAGGCGCTGGGACAGGCCATGTTCAACTGGCGCCCGCCCGACGGCTACCCCGACCGCAAGGAAAATTGGTCGAGCACGATGCCGATGCTGCAGCGCTGGCGCTTGTGCAACTGGCTGATCGACAGTTGGAAGATCGGCGGTGTGGGGGCGGATAAAGACAATCTGCGCATCGATTGTCTCAGCCAGATGCCGGCCAGCATCACCACGCCGGTGGCTATTGTGGACTTCTGGGCGCAACGCGTCCTGGGGCGTGCGCTGCCTGCCGACGAACGCCAGCCGATCGTCGACTTCATGGCCGCGGGGCGCAACCAGGAAAGCAGCCTGCCCGCCGATCAGATCAAAGAGCGGTTGCGTTTCACGGTCGGCCTGATCTTGATGGCGCCGTCATTCCAGTGGCGATAACTACGCACCCTCAACCACGCACAAGGAAACCTGAGATATGTTTAAACCATCACGACGCGGCTTCATGGTCGGCTGTTCGGCAGCAATTGCCACGTGGACAAGCAGCCTGAGCTTTACGGCTTTTGGCAGCGCCGAAGCTGAACCTAACCAAGACATTCTACTCGTCGTCTTCTTGCGCGGCGGCGTGGATGGCCTCAACATCGTGCCGCCGCTTGCGGGCATCGACCGCGGCCATTACGAGAGTAAGCGTCCGCGCATTGCCGTGCCCGTGACCGGCGCCAGCGCCGCGCTGCCGCTCGACGACCGCTTTGGGCTGCATCCGGGCGCGGCCGCGCTGCAAGGGTTGTTTCAGGACAAAAAGCTGGCCATCGTCCACGCCGCGGGCCTGACCAGCGACACACGCAGCCATTTCGACGCCATGCAGTTCATGGAATTGGGCACGCCCGACAATAAATCCAGCACGACCGGCTGGCTGACGCGCCACTTGCAGACCGCGGGCAATCTTCCCGCTCAGATCATCATGCCCGCGGTGGCGGTGGGCAATCTGCAACCAACCTCGCTGCTCGGCAGCCGCGAAAGCATCGGGATGACCAGCCCCAACGATTTCAGTTTTGGCGGCCACTGGAAGTACGGCGAATGGCAGCGTGAGGCGATGCGCAAAATGTATGGCGGCGCTTCGTGGCTGCATCAAGCCGGCCTGCAGACGCTGGACGCCATCGATGTCGTCGAAAGCGCCAATCCGGGGACTTACACGCCCGGCAACGGCGCGGTCTATCCCAACACCGGCTTTGGCCGCAGCCTGCAAACCGTGGCGCAGGTGATCCGCATGCAGTTGGGATTGCAGGTCGCCACGCTCGACGTAGGTGGTTGGGACACGCACGAATACCAGGGCGACGGCGGCGCCGGTTACTTCTTTGACAAGCTGGCCGAATTGGGGAACGGCATTTCCGCGTTCTTGCTGGATCTCTCCAACGACAACGGCACGGATCACACCAAGCGCATCACGGTCGTGGTCATGAGCGAATTTGGCCGCAGCTTCCAGGAAAACGCCAGCCGCGGCACCGACCACGGGCATGGCAATGTCGTGTTGGTGGCGGGCGGCGCGGTCAACGGCGGCAAAGTCTACGGCGACTGGCCGGGGCTGGCGACCGAGCAACTCTACGACCGCCGCGACCTGGCGATCACGACTGATTATCGGCGTGTGTTGAGCGAGATTCTGATCCGGCGGCTGGGCAATCCCAAGCTGGGCGCCGTGTTCCCCGGCTATCAAGACTACGCCCCGCTTGGCATCATGCAGGGCGTAGATGTGGAGCCTGACTACGAGGCGACCGTGCCTTTGCCGGCGACGCTCAACGAACGCGTCTACCTGCCGGCGGTGCAACGCTAGGCGGTCAGGATGCAGACACAAGAAAAATAGCACGCGGATGGCGCGGATTTGGCGGATGATTGCGGATCAAAATTCAGTAGTTCACGATTTCGCCTCACACGGAGACGCCAAGGCACAACAAAGTTGAAGATGGCGCCCTTTGTGCGCTTGGCGCCTCTGTGTGAGTTGCGTGAAGTACTGAAATTAGGGAAATCCGCGTCATCCGCGTGCTATCTACGAGGCAGATGCACCCATCAGGGATTACTTTCTTACTCGGCAAACATCTCTGCTAATATCAACAGGATTGATTGTTGGGTCTTTTTATCGATGCTTCCCATCTTCTTTACCAGGCGTTTCTTATCAACTGTCCTAAGTTGGTCCAATACTACCTGGCCATTTTTGCCCTCAAATTCACACTCAACACGAGACGGATAACTTCCCCCTTTGGTCGTCATCGGCGCAATGATAGCTGTGGCAATATGACGGTTCATCTCATCTGGTGACACAATCACGCATGGCCGCATCTTCTTGATTTCGCTGCCAATTGTCGGATCAAGATTCACCCAATAGACCTCAAATCGCTTGACTACCATTCCCACTCGCTTTCTTCCCATGCGGTTTGGAGGAATGGTTCATCATCAAACAACTGGTCATCTCCCGCTTCCACCATCGTCTGGAAATATTTTTCCCATTGTTGCCGAGGTTGATGGAGAGAACGAACAATCAACTGATCGGGCAAGACCTCCAATTCGACCTCTCCAGTAAAACCAAGTTGTTCGAGAATGGACTTAGGAATACGGATGCCTTGCGAATTTCCAATTTGAATAATTCGAGCTTTAACAGTCATCATGCACCTCACTTTGTAATCATATTATAATTACGGGACGTGGTTGAGTCAAAAAGCTTCGACCAAATTGAGCGTCAACTCCAATAGCGAGCGCCTCTTTTCCTCCGTGAAATCTGCGCAATCTGTGGATGATTTCTTCTCTGACCGGCCATTTGGTTCTCCCTGGCTGGTTGTGATACCGTGCTAAATCATCTCGCGGATCGACGATCATGGCTGACCTGCTGCTGTACACAACTTCACTCTGCCCAGACTGCTGGCGCGTCAAGACGGTGCTGAGCAAGCTGGGCGTCGCCTATCAGGAAATCGACATTCTCCAGGATGCGGAAGGCGCCGAGGAGATGGTGCGGCGCAGCGGCCAGCGCCATGTCCCGACGCTCATTCTTCCCGACGGCGCCGTGCTGGTCGAGCCGGACAACCTCACGCTGCTGCAAAAGGTTATGCCCCTGGCGCCATCGTGATTCCCCTTTTCTAGCGCCACTGCTCGACCTGGATACGTTCTGCGTCGAGCTAAAGGCGAGCCATTTTCATCTATTCCCGCTATAGATACGAAGGAAATACAGCTTTACAGCCGATAACATTGAAGGGGAGCGTGCTTACGTTTCCACGCCCGTCGCGTAACGTGATAGAGTGGCAAGAGACGTTTCTTCTGCCCGCAACCCGGACGTGATCGAACTCTTAGGTCCGCGCCGCCCGCCTATACCCAGAAACAGGAATCGCATGGATGCCACCGTTTATAGCCGAATCGTGAGTTTCATCTGGGGCATCGCCGACGATGTGCTGCGCGACCTCTACGTGCGCGGCAAATACCGCGACGTGATCCTGCCGATGACGGTGCTGCGCCGGCTCGACGCCGTGCTCGAGGACACGAAGCCCGCGGTGCTCGCAACGAAAAAGCTGCTCGACGTCGCCGGCATCGTCAACCAGGAGGGCGCGCTGCGCCAGGCCGCCAGGCAGGCTTTTTACAACGCCTCGCCCTTCACCTTGCGCGACCTGCGCAACCGCGCCAGCCAGCAGCAACTGCGCGCCGACTTCGAAGCTTATCTCGACGGCTTCTCCGCCAACGTGCAGGAGATTCTCGATAACTTCGAGTTCCGCAACCAGATTCCCCGCCTCGCCCGCGCCGACGCGCTGGGCACGCTGATCAGAAGTTGCTCGACCCGACGATCAACCTCAGCCCCTACCCTGTCCTCGCCGCGGATGGGTCGGAGCGGCAGCCGGGGCTCGACAACCACGCCATGGGCACGGTCTTCGAGGAGCTGGTGCGCCGCTTCAATGAGGAGAATAACGAGGAAGCGGGTGAGCACTGGACCCCGCGCGATGTGGTGCGGCTCATGGCCTTTCTGGTTTTCCGGCCCATCGCCGACCAGATCGAGTCGGGCACCTACCTGCTTTACGACGGCGCCATCGGCACGGGCGGCATGTTGACGGTCGGCGAAACGACGCTCGTCGAACTGGCCGCCGCGCAGGGCAAGTAGGTGGTGACCCATCTCTACGGTCAGGAGATCAACGGCGAGACCTACGCCATCTGCAAGGCCGACATGCTGCTCAAGGGTGAGGGCGATGGCGCCGACAACATCGTAGGCGGCCCGGAATATTCCACGCTGGCCAACGACGCCTTCACCGCGCGCACCTTCGACTTCATGATGTCCAACCCGCCCTATGGCAAGAGTTGGAAGAGCGACCTGGAGCGCATGGGCGGCAAGGGCAGCATCCGCGACCCGCGCTTTGTGGTGCAGCACAACGGCGACCCTGAGTTCTCGCTGATCCCCCGCTCCAGCGACGGCCAACTGCTCTTCCTGGCCAACATGGCGAGCAAGATGAAGCAGGACACCACGTTGGGCAGCCGCATCGCCGAAGTGCACAACGGATCGTCGCTCTTCACGGGCGACGCCGGCTCGGGTGAGAGCAACATCCGCCGCTGGCTCATCGAGAACGACTGGCTGGAGGCCATTGTCGCGCTGCCGCTCAACATGTTCTACAACACGGGCATCGCCACCTACATCTGGGTGGTGAGCAACCGCAAGCCCGCCCACCGTTGCGGCTTTGTGCAGTTGATCGACGCCACGCAATGGCGCCAGCCGCTGCGTAAGAACCTGGGCAAGAAGAACTGCGAGTTGAGCGAAGCGGACATCGAGCGCATCTGCACGACCTTCCTCGCCTTTCGGGAAAGCGAGCAGTCGAAGATCTTCCCCAACGCCGCCTTTGGCTACTGGAAAGTGACCGTCGAGCGTCCGCTGCGACTCCAGGGCATCGACCCGGCCCGCGTCTACACGCCGAAGGAGATCAAGGCACTCAAGCAGAGCGCCGCCCGCGCCGACGACACACCGCCGGTGATCCAAAAGATTTACAAGCAGGGCGTCGCACCTGATCCGCGGCACGGCCTTTTTATGAACGCCATCCATGGCAAGCCCGTCGTGGTCGAATACGAGCCGGACCCCGACCTGCGCGACACGGAGCAGATTCCGCTGCTGGAGGAAGGCGGCGTCGCCGGCTTTATCGCCCGCGAGGTGCTGCCCCACGTGCCCGACGCCTGGGTGGACGCAGCGGCGACCAAGATCGGCTACGAGATCAGCTTCAACCGCTATTTCTACAAGCCGCAGCCGCTGCGCACGCTGGCGGAGATTCGGGCGGATATTCTGGCGGTGGAGGCGGAGACGGAGGGTTTACTTGGAGAGATTATCGGGGGTGGGCTGTGAGTGAACCAAAAGATGACGCACGCGGAGACGCCGAGGCGCGGAGAGATGGGACTGAAGATTCAACCCTCCGCGCCCCCGCGCCTCCGCGTGAAATAGAACCCCACGCACGCGGAGACGCCGAGACGCGGAGGGAGGAGGACGAACCGCCTTTTCTCCGCGCCCCCGCGCCTCCGCGTGAGATAGAGTTTGATCAGATCACGGGGACGGTGATCGATGCGGCGATCCAGTTGCATCGGGACCTGGGACCCGGGCTGCTGGAGTCCGTCTACGAGACGGTGCTGGCCAGGATGCTACAGCGTCGCGGGCTCCACATCGAACGCCAGCTGCGCGTGGTATTCGAGTATGACGGCATGCGCTTTGACGACGGACTGCGCATTGATCTGCTCGTCGAGGGGTGCGTCATCGTCGAGTTGAAGTCGGTGGAAACGCTGGCGCCGGTGCACAGCAAGCAGGTGTTGACCTACCTCAAGCTCATGCACCTGCCGGTTGGATTGCTCATCAACTTCGGCGGCGCCACGCTCAAGGAGGGGCTGCGCCGCATCGTCAACGATTTCCCGGCTGCACGGTCTTCGTTGCGCGTCAATGCGGGCTCACGCGGAGACGCCGAGGCGCGGAGAGATGGGACTGAGAGTTCAACCCTCCGCGCCCCCGCGCCTCCGCGTGAGATAGAAAAACACGCACGCGGAGACGCGGAGGCGCGGAGGGAGGAGGACGAACTGCCTTTTCTCCGTGCCCCCGCGGCTCCGCGTGAAATAGAAAAACACGCACGCGGAGACGCCGAGGCGCGGAGGGAGGAGAACGAACCGCCTTTTCTCCGCGCCCCCGCGTCTCCGCGTGAGCCAATTGAAGGGGGCGGCGCGCAATGATCGCTCAGTTGCCGTCCTACCCTGAATACAAAGACTCCGGCGTGCCCTGGCTGGGCGAGGTGCCGGTGCGTTGGAAGTTGGCACGGACGAAAACTATTTTGCGAGAGCGAAGCGTCAAGGGCTTTCCAGACGAACCGCTTTTGGCTGCAACCCAGACAAAAGGTGTCGTACGCAAGGAAGAGTATGAAAACCGTACCGTCCTGGCGCTCAAGGACTTGCAGAACCTGAAAATAGTTCGCACTGACGACTTCGTGATTAGCCTTCGTTCGTTTCAGGGTGGCATCGAATACGCGCGCGAGCAGGGCATCATCAGTCCAGCGTATACGGTCTTATATCCCGTAGAACCTCAGAATCATGCCTATCTGGCTCTTCTATTCAAGTCGAAGCCTTACATAGAGAACCTGACCTTGCACGTAACGGGGATCAGACAAGGACAGAACGTCGACTACGAAAAACTGAGCCGATCCTTGATTCCACTCCCTCCCCCCGCCGAACAAGCCGCCATCGTCCGCTACCTTGACCACGTGGAGCGGCGTATCCGGCGCTACATCCGGGCGCGGCGGCGGCTGATTGCCCTGCTTACCGAGCAGAAGCAGGCCATCATCCACCAGGCAGTGACGCGCGGGCTGGACCCGTCCGTGCCGCTCAAGCCGTCGGGTGTGGCGTGGCTGGGGGATGTGCCGGCACATTGGGAGGTGAAGCGTCTGAAATGGGTGACGCATTTACAGAGAGGATACGATTTGTCACAGGATCAGCGTTTAGACGGCGATATTCCCGTTGTCTCCTCTGGAGGCATAATCGGTACTCACAACGAGGCAAGATCACGAGCACCAGGCGTTGTCATCGGCAGATATGGATCCACCAATGCTGTCTACTATCTTGAACAAGACTTTTGGCCTCATAACACCTCGCTGTTTCAATACCTTCGCCAGTCTATGGTTGAGTGATAAGAGCTTGAGTCGAGTGAATTGCGCCCATGCTGGCAACATAGTGAAGGATGGCAGCAATAATATTCGGATTGGGTGGTTCGGGAAGCAAT
>Ga0154020_10001499_pt1 | contig 28698 bp, 27 predicted proteins | sample Klosneuvirus_201_FD_109709 | JGI IMG/M metagenome (GOLD analysis project Ga0154020, IMG submission 109709) | Active sludge microbial communities from wastewater, Klosterneuburg, Austria - Klosneuvirus_20160825_MG | ecosystem: Engineered > WWTP > Aerobic digester > Activated sludge | place...
AATGTGCTGTCAGAATCGAAATTCGACAAACAAGGAGAGCTCGAAGAAAAAAATTCATTGTCTTATACAGGTGATGGAAAATTGACAGAGCATGTTTTGTACTATGCAATGGATGATGTAACCGAAAAGCGTGTTCTAAACCGTAATGAACAAGGTCGCTTGCTTGAAGAGTTAAAGGTTTATGGTGATGATAGCGGTGAAAAAACAGCTTATGAGTACAATGAGAAGGGTTTAATTTCGGCCATCATTGAATATGATGAAGAGGGAGCATTTGTATCCAGGGAAGATATTAAATACGATTCTGAAGGGAGCGTCTTTGAAAGGATTAAGATTGATGAAAACGGAAATTTAATCGATCGTGTACTTTTTGAAAAAACGAATGACAATAAAGTTGTCCTGGAGAAGGAGTTTGGCTCCGATGGTGAACTTAAAAATGTTACAACCATTTCATTTGATGAAAAAGGGAAGGAGCTAAGCTCATATCAATCAACACCCGAAGGAAAGCTAATCACCGGCGTTGAAACTACCTATGATGATCGGGGAAATGTCATTGAAAGATTGTATAAGGATTTTTATGCAAAGTCTGTACGCTATGAGTATGATGAAAATAACCGCATGATTACCCAGGAACTTTATGACGGGAGCGGATTGTTGCTGAGGAAAAATATTTATGAATATGACGAGTCAGGAAATTTGTTAACGGAACAAACCTTTGAGATGGATAATTCGAGAGGAAATAAAGAAAAACATTTTGGAACCCGCTACGAATATGAATTCTACGAGGAAAATTTATAGGGGATTTTTTCTATTTTATAAATACGTCCGAAAATTATATTGAATCAATCGGTTCTACGTATTCTCCTTCCCATTTGGCAATTACAACTGTAGCCAGACAGTTTCCTATAACATTTACCGAAGTCCTGGCCATATCCATCAACTCATCTATTCCTAAAATGATGAAAATTGGAGCAACGGGGAGGCCAAAACTGGCTGCTGTTCCCAAAAGAATTACCAAAGATGCCCTTGGAACACCGGCAACTCCTTTGCTTGTGACCATTAAGGTTAGTACCATGACAATCTGTTCACCCCAACTCATATCGATCCCTGCGGCCTGTGCAACGAAAACCGATGCGAGAGACAGGTATAAGGTAGTCCCGTCAAGATTAAAACTGTAACCGGTAGGCAAGACAAAGGCAACAATTTTTCTCGGCACCCCGAATTTTTCCATGTTCTCCATTGCTTTAGGCAAGGCTGCCTCCGAGCTTGTTGTTGCAAAAGCGATAGAAACCGGTTCTATGATTGCATTAATAAATTTTTTCAGAGGAACTTTTGCAATAAGTGCAACCGGAAGCAATACAAATAAAAGGAAGAATATCAAAGCTCCGTATAGTGTTGCCAATAGTTGAAACAAGTTCATCAGGATTCCTATACCCATATGAGAAACTGTATAGGCAATGGCAGCACCAACTCCAACAGGGGCAAAGTACATTACAACCCGGGTAAATTTGAACATTACTTCAGCCAGACTTTCCATGAAATCGAGCATAGGTTTACGCTTAGCTTCCTGCACCAAGGCAAGTCCGATAGCAAACAGAATACTGAATACGACGATTTGTAATACCTGTCCTTCTGCAATTGACTTGGCCACATTCTCAGGGAAAATATGAAGAATAACTTCTTCGGCAGTTTGTTTTTGACCTATGAGAGTCTCTCCGGGAGGCGGAGGTGGTAAATCGATACCTACGCCGGCTTTTGATAGATTTATTGCAAACAAACCAATGAACAATGCTATCGTTGTAACAATTTCAAAGTAGATAAGAGATTTCAATCCCATTCTGCCAACTTGATTCAAGCTCGCATGACCTGCAATACCTACAACCAATGTGGAAAAGATAAGTGGGGCTATGATTGTTTTTATCAGTCGAAGGAAAATTTTGCTCAGAACCTGTAAATGCACAGCAATCTCCGGAATATCATAACCGATTTCAGTTCCAATGAACATGGAATAAAGAATCCAGGCAGTGAGAGATTTCTTCTTGATAACCAGATATCCAAAAATTGACAACACAAAAATTCGCATCGGGATAAGAACCGGTGTTCCAAGTCCCAGCCAGTTGTTTTCCTGAGCAAGCATTAATAATCCGTAAGCGGTTACAATACTTAAAAAGTAGAGTGACAACCGACCTTTATTCATTTCTGGCATATGCTTAGTCTGATCTCAAATACTATTTTTAGCAGGGTGGGTGGCCGGTTCAATTAAGTCATGCTAGAATTTCAATGGCCAAATCCTGTGCCTGTAAATATATGATAATATAAATGTAAGAGAGAAAAAAATATTTGCTATAAAAAAGCCCGGACATATGCCCGGGCGTGTTAGCTCCAAATAAATTGATCTTACTTTCTGATTTTAGCCTGAAGACTTTGCCATCCGCCACCGTTATGAACTTCAGTGAATCCATTTGACTTTAGAAGGCTTTTCGCTGATGCACTCCTCATTCCGGAGGCACAACAGGTAATTACAGGCCTGTCTTTATTTATTTTTGAATAATGATTTGAAAGGTTATTCAATGGAATGTTAACCGAGCCCTTTATATGTCCTTGTTGATATTCACCTTTCGTGCGTACATCAATAATTGTTGCACCTGAATTTAACAGTGCAGAATAATCTATGGCCGGACCGATACCCAGAATTTTTTTAATTAGTTGAATCATTATGTTTATTTTAATTAGTTTGGTTTGATAAATTCACGCTCATCCAGCTCCCACCATTCTCGCAGTTGAAGCCATGCTGCTTCAGATAGGCTGTAGCCTGACCACTACGGCCTCCACTTGCACAGCAAAGGATGATTGGACCCTGAATATCTTTGAGTTCTTCCAGCCGGTCAGGCAATTCGTGCAATGGGATGTTGATGGAACCGTTCACGCTTCCTCCCATAAACTCTTCATGAGTTCTGACATCGATGATTGTATGCTCTGTTTTCATTTGTTAATAGTTTGGTTTTTATTGTCACTACTCTTTTCCTTGTTAAGCATATTGCATAATAATCCACCCATAAGTGCTCCATAAAGTGTACTATTCACAGGTTTGGATGTGATGGCACACGTTCCACTTGCGCAGCCCACATAAAAATAATATAAGTAACCGGCAAGGGCACCCAGTATTATTCCTGCCAGAACATACCTGAAGCGATGAATAAATTTCATATTAATTTAATTTTTAATTGTCACTTGATGTACTAAATCGGGTTGGAAATTTTTTACCGCCTCACTAAGGTCAAAAACTTCTGTTTCTTCACCCAGGTTTGCTTTAATAATACTGCAACCTGCTGCACTTCTGTATCCGCCTGCACAATGAACAAGGATTGGTTTATGCATGGGTATTTCATTGGTTCTTTCGCGCAATTCATATAAAGGAATATGAATGGTGTTTTTAAATATCATTTTATCCTTCACTTCAGAAAGATTTCTGATATCGACGATGGTGAAATCATCTTCGTTTGTTTTTAACCGATCAGCGTCGAACACCTTGGTCGATGTATCGCCATATTCAATGGTGAATGCCAATTCGATCTGACCCTCATAGCCGATTTTGGCAATGCGGCTGATCATAGTATCCAGGATTGTTTCGTTTTCAGCAACCAGGTAAAATTTTTCGCCCGGGTTTATTATACTGCCTAACCATGTTTCAAACCTAGTGTCGTTCATCAGATTGACGGCATGCTTCAAATGGGATTTTTTAAATTCCGATTCAGGTCGCGTATCAATGACAAGCAGTTTTGGATCCAGAGAAGAAGCGCACTTTTTACAATTAATTGGTTCTCTTTTTTCCACTTTTAAAATACTTGCCTGATAGTTGTCGGCCCCTTTTTTATTGATTCCAACGTCGTAGGTGAAATATTTAGGGATGAAAGGCTGATCTTCCAGGAGAGCTGTTATAAATTCCTGCTCACTCATTTTTTGTAAACTCCAGTTGGCTGTTTTTTCGGCGCCGATCGTGCTGGAGTTTTCGGCGCTTAATCCTTTTCCGCAAAGACTTCCTGCTCCATGAGCCGGGTACACCAAGACATGATCAGGAAGGGTCATAAGTTTGTTCCGAAGCGAGTGATACATCTGTTTTGCAAGATCAGTTCTCTTTGCATGAATTGCCCCTGCACTTTCTCTCAGATCCGGTCTGCCACAGTCGCCAATGAATAATGTGTCGCCCGTAAATACAGCTTCCTCTTTGCCATTTTCATCAATGGCAACGATGCTGATGCTGTCAGGGGAATGCCCCGGAGTATTTATTGATCGAAGGGATATTTTTCCTATGATCAGAGCGTCACCGTCATCAAAAGATTCATGTGGATATTCAGCTCCAAGAAGTTTGCTTACATAAACCGAAGCACCGGTCGTTTTGCTGATTTCAAGATGACTGCTTACAAAATCTGCATGTGGATGTGTTTCAATCACAGCCTTTATTTTTGCATTTTTTTGTTTGGCATAATCGTAATAGGCTTGGGGGTCTCTTGCCGGATCCACCAAAGCGATTTCATCGCCACTCAAAATTGCATAACTGAAATGCGATAAATTTTTATCTTCAAATTGTTTGATTTCCATTTTCTTCATTTTTATTGATACAAAACTAGTTATTGTGATCTGTTCCTACAGCTACTTATGTTACATAGTATATATGTTCAGGTTTTGTTGAAAAACCACATTTTCACCGCAATTCCAACAAGAATTACTGCAAAGATTCTTTTCATGGCAAGTTCAGGAATCTGTGTGGCAAATTTTCCACCGAAGTAACCTCCGATAAAAAAGAACAGACCCAAAATTAATGCTGCTTTTACGTCGACGAATCCCTTTTGATAGTATTGGTACGCCGCCAATGCACCAACGGGCAAGACCATCATGATGAGCGCAGTTCCCTGCGCCATTTGTTGAGAATATCCAAGAAAGATTGCAAGTGCTGGTATAATCACTATGGCGCCACCCAGTCCAAGCAGTCCGCCTAGTATTCCCGAAACGATACCTATAGCTGCAATTATTAAAAAGTTAGAATCCATAAGTCTGATTTAGTATTAAATATTTAACACAAAGTTCGGACTTTCAATATGGATCCACAGTGACTCTTGTTACACAAGCGTGATTTTATTTCTTCCCAACTGGAGAAGATCTTCATCTTCCATTTGTTTCAATAAACGTGAAATTACTACTCTTGCCGTACCTAATTCATTAGCTATTTGCTCATGAGTAATATATAAAGTGTGGCTTTTAGTCAGTTCGCATTTCTTTTTGATAAAGGAAAAAAGCCTTTCATCCATTTTTTTAAATGCTATTGCATTCACTACTTCAAGCAGTTCTTCAAAACGTTTGTGGTATAGACGGAAAATATAATCAAGCCATTCAGGGAACTCTTTAATGAGGAGTGAAACCTTATCAATCGGAATAAATAAAATTTCAGTTTCTTCTTCGGCAAGCGCTTTAACCTTGCTCGTATCATGGTGCATTCCTCCAAGGAAAGACATGATGCAACTTTCTCCTGATTTTATATAATAGAGAAGAATCTCTCTTCCATCTTCATCTGTCCTCATCACTTTGATGCTGCCTCTGGTGACGATAGGAATAGCTTTGATATAGGCGTTTTCATTTAATATGATATCTCCTTCAGCAAATGTTTTTGCTTTTCCGTATTCGTAAAGTCTTTCTCTGATTTGAGGCGAAGATTTGAATTCAACAATGTCATTTAATAATTCCATAGTATCAGGTATTAGATTTATTCAAGATACATAGAATTTATAAGTTTCTTTCCGGCATCCACGCATTTATTACCCAATACCACTTATGTAAGTTTCACAACTTCGAATTTAATACATGCTCCCATAAGTCTGAATGCCACATATTTTTACAATTTATAATTCTGATAATCAATTCGTTAAAAATTGTTTAAGAAAAAACAAAAAAAGTTAAACAAAAATGAAATTATCATGTTGTACTTGCATATCAAACCTATTAAATTATTAAAGCCATGAAAAGAACAAAATTACTTACAGTCCTGTTATTTTTTACAGGCGTATTAGCATTTAGTGCAAAAGCTCAAACAGCAGAATTGCAAATAATTCATAATGCGGCAGATCCTTCGGCTGCCGTTGTAGATATATATGTAGATGGAAGTCTTGCTCTTAATGACTTTGCATTTCGTACAGCCACAGGATTTTTGACACTCCCTGCCGGAGTAGTTATTAATGTTGGCGTTGCCGTCGGAACAAGTACTTCAGTAAGTGACACATTAAAAAATTTCGAAATCACCTTAATGTCCGGCCAACGATATGTTGCCATTGCCAATGGTGTCTTGAACTCTGCAAATTTTGACAGCAATCCAGATTCCCGTTCAACAGATTTCACTCTGTTCATTACAGATAATGTTCGTGATATGGCCATGATGCCTTCAGAGGTTGATTTCATAGTGGAACACGGCGCTAGTGATGCGCCAGCTGTCGATGTCCTTGCACGTAACGTTACTACTTTAGTTGATGATGCCTCTTATGGAGATATCACAGGCTACATTAGTGTTCCACCGGCAAGCTATATCCTTGATATCACACCCGGCAATGATAATTCCAATATTGTTGCTTCTTATACAGCAGACTTGAGTACTCTTGGCGGCGGTTCTGCGGTTGTATTCGCTTCCGGATTTCTATCACCCACAACCAATCAGAATGGACCTTCATTTGGATTGTTTGCTGCTTTAGCAAGTGGTGCCGTTATAGAGTTCCCGACTACAAGTCAGGCCCGTCTTCAGGTAATTCACAATGCAGCAGATCCTGCAGCAAGTATGGTCGATGTTTATGTAAACGGTGCTTTACTTTTAGATGATTTTGAATTCAGAACTGCGACTTCATATATAGATGTACCCGCTGATGTATTACTTAATATCGGTGTTGCAGCATCAACGAGTACTTCAGTTGCAGATACTCTGAAAAATTTCGAAGTTACCCTTATGAATGGTCAGAGTTATATTGCAGTTGCCAATGGAGTTCTGAACCCTCTCGGTTTCGCAACTAATCCTGATGCCCGTTCAACAGCATTTACACTATTTCTACAGGGCGGGATGCGTGAAATGGCAATGAATTCAGGTGATGTTGATTTCAGAGTTGTACACGGTTCAAGTGATGCTCCTACTGTAGATGTACTGGCAGGAGGTAATATTCTGGTAGATGATGCAGCATATTCAGATATCACTCCTTATTTATCGGTTCCACCGGCAGCTTATACATTGGATATTACACCCGGAAACGATAATACAATTATCGTAGCAAGTTTCGGTGCAGATCTCAGTACTCTTGGAGGAGGATCTGCAGTAGTTCTTGCATCAGGGTTTTTGGATCCGTCAGGCAATCAAAATGGTCCGGCATTTGCATTAATGGGGGTTCTTGCCGATGGAACAGTGATTCTCTTCAACCTGACAACAGGTATCGAAGAAAGTCAGCTTAATAATTTTAATATATTCCCGAATCCTGCTTCTGATTATGTGCAATTAAATTTTGCAGAGAACACAAGCTTGCCAACAACAATAAATGTATTGACCAGCACAGGACAAGTAGTGAGCAGCCAGGAAATTCCACAAGGAACCTCAAATCATACCATCAGCATGGAAAATTTAAGCTCAGGTATTTATTTTGTCCAGACAAAAACTGAGAAGGGTAGTGGTTTTCAGAAATTGACTATTCTAAATTGATTCTGAAAAACTTTATTTGAGTAGGTGTGAAAGGCGAGGGGAGACAAGATTGTCTTCCCTCGTTTTTATTTTAATATTATTATCGAACCCCAAACAAAATCTCGTTAAATTAATTTCGACCAAAGTTTAACTGATCAAAGCCAAGCCCTTTTCAAGAGCTGATTTTATTCCCTCAGGTTTTTTACCTCCTGCCGTCGCATAAAATGCCTGACCACCGCCACCTCCCTGAATTTCTTTGGAAAGCTCGCGAATGATGTTTGTTGCATTCAGGTTTTTCTCCGTGACAAGATTGTCTGAAATAATCAGAGACAGATGAGCCTTATTGTCTATTTCAGCTCCACAGAGAAAAAATAAATTGTCTAACTGATTTTTTAATTCGAAAGAAATATTTTTTATTGCATCAGCATTCGGTAATTCGATCTGACTTACTATTACGTTCACTCCATTAACAGTTTTCTTGCTGCTAATTAATTCGTTTTTTATTGCCTGAGCTTTTTCATTGATAAAAACATTAATTTGCTCCTGAAGTGTTGTGTTTTCTTCGAGTAATGCTTCAATTCTTTGAGGAATATCTTTCGGATTTTTTAAAAGTTCCGATATTCTAGCCAGTTGAGCAGATTGATTTTCAAAGTAAGCAATTGCGTTATCTGAAGTTATCGCTTCAATTCTTCGCACTCCTGCAGCAACTGCACTTTCAGCAACTATTTTCAAAAGTCCAATTTGTCCTGTTGATTTCACATGAGTACCCCCACACAATTCTCTGGAGAATGCAGGGTCAAAGGTTATCACTCGCACGAACTCACCATACTTTTCTCCGAATAGAGCAGTTGCTCCCATTTCTGAAGCTTGCTTTATGGGTACGTTGCGTTTTTCATCAAGAGATATGTTCTCCCGTATTTTAGCATTTACGATTTCTTCAATTTTAGTAATTTCCTCATCTGTAACTTTTGCGAAATGAGAAAAGTCAAAGCGAGTGGCCTCTTTATTCACCAGCGATCCTTTTTGATTTACGTGTTCTCCAAGGACTAGTTTTAATGCTGAATGGAGCAGGTGAGTGGCACTGTGATTGCTCGTAATGAGTCTTCTTCTCTCGCGATCAACCTTCGCATGAAATGTTGCAGCAAGTTCTTTGGGAAGTTTGTTACAGAAATGAATAATCAGGTTGTTTTCTTTGAGAGTGTCTGTGATTATTATTTTATCATCTCCTGCTTTTAAAATTCCTGTATCTCCAACCTGTCCGCCGCTTTCTGCATAAAAAGGTGTACGGTTGAGTACAAGCTGATATTGTTCTTTACCTTTTGCTTTTACCTTTCGGTAACGGAGAATTTCGCACTCACATTCCAATGCATCATAGCCGACGAATTCAACTTCTTCTCCCGCGTTCACCATTACCCAATCTTCTGTGTCAACGACAGAAGCTGCCCGGGAGCGTTCTTTTTGTTTTTCAAGATTTTTTTGAAATCCATCCATGTCTACATCTAGGCCTTTCTCACGGGCCATGAGTTGTGTCAGGTCTATGGGGAATCCAAATGTATCGTACAGTTCAAAGGCGAAATCGCCGCTGATATTTTTATTGCCTGCCTCCTCGAATTTTTTTATTCCTGTATCAAGTGTGCGAAGGAAAGATTGCTCTTCCTCCATAATAACACGCTGCACGAAATCCTGCTGAGCTTTGAGATCAGGAAATACGTCCTTGAACTGTTCACATAGAATCGGAACCAGCTTGTTGAGAAACGGTTCTTTCAAATTCAGGAATGTGAAAGCATAGCGCACCGCGCGACGTAATATTCTTCTGATTACATACCCTGCTTTGTTATTACTGGGCAATTGTCCATCGCTGATTGCGAATGCTATCGCTCTTATATGATCAGACATTACCCGCATGGCAATATCTGTCTTTTCATTTTGACCATACTTCAGGCCGGCGCGAACAGCAATGAACTGAATGAGGGGTTGGAACACATCGGTATCATAATTGGATGTTTTCCCCTGCAAAGCCATGCATAGTCTTTCAAAGCCCATACCTGTATCAACATGCCGGGCAGGGAGCGGTTCGAGACTGGAGTCAGCCTTGCGATTAAATTCCATGAAGACATTGTTCCAGATCTCTATTACCTGCGGGTGGTTGTTGTTCACCAATTCCTTTCCACTTTGTTTTTTTTGTTCGGACTCCGGTCTCAGGTCAACGTGAATTTCGGTGCAAGGGCCACATGGACCTGTGTCGCCCATTTCCCAAAAATTATCTTTTTTGTTTCCTTTCAGGATTCTATCCTCTGCAATATATTTTTTCCAATGATCGTAGCTCTCCTGGTCGAATGCCAGATTTTCTTTAGCATCTCCTTCGAAAACGGTGACATACAATTTATCCTTCGGTATTTTATAAACCTCTGTCAGTAATTGCCAGCTCCATTCGATAGCTTCTTTTTTAAAATAATCTCCGAATGACCAGTTGCCCAACATTTCAAACATGGTATGATGGTAAGTGTCAATTCCCACTTCTTCAAGGTCATTGTGTTTTCCGGAAACGCGCAGGCACTTTTGGGTGTTAGCAATCCTTTTATATTTAGCAGGACTATTCCCTAAAAAAATATCTTTAAACTGATTCATCCCTGCATTGGTGAACATGAGCGTGGGATCGTTTTTCACTACCATCGGGGCTGATGGAACAATTTGGTGATCTTTACTTTTGAAGAATTCTAAAAAGGCAGTACGTATTTCCCGGGAGTTCATAAATGGATCTTTGTATTGAAGTTCTTAAGCCGTATATTTGCAATTCAGCAATTTTGCGAAGATAATCAGGATTCAGCTACCCGCATAGAATGCCGAAGGTAAAATATCACTTCAACACACACACGCTTAAATACGACAAAGTTGTCGTCAGCTGGAGAAAGCGCCTTTTTAGGGTAATGGGTTGGTTGGCAACCGCGGTGGTTTTCGGAGCTTTGATTATGTTAGTCAGCTATAATTTCTTTGATTCCCCAAAGGAAAAAAGGCTGAAACGTGCTCTGGAAGAATCCAGCTACCAGTTCGAACTGTTAAAGCAGCGGACTGAGCAAATGGAAATGGTCCTGAATGATATTCAGGAAAGGGACAATACCATCTACCGGGTAATTTTTGAAGCTGAACCTATACCTGCCTCTGTGCGTGCTGCCGGATATGGAGGGGTCGACCGATATAATGCCCTTCGAAATATGTATAATTCCAACGTAGTCGTTGATATGACGAAAAAGGTAGACCGACTAAGTAAACAACTATATATTCAGTCTAAATCCTATGATGAAGTTTGGGATTTAGTGAAAAATAAGGCCACTATGTTGGCCTCCATTCCTGCTATCCAGCCGGTGGCCAACAAAGATTTGAAGCACATGGCTTCCGGGTATGGAATGCGCATGCATCCTATTTACAAGACGGTGAAGATGCACACAGGAATGGATTTTACGGCTCCGGTAGGAACTGAAATTTACGCGACTGGTAACGGTACTGTTTCTAAAATTGAATTGAACGGAAGGGGTTATGGCAATAATATTATCGTTGATCATGGCTATGCCTACGAAACATTATATGGACATTGCAGCAGAATTATAGTTCGACAAGGCCAAAAAGTAAAAAGAGGTGATCTTATTGGCTATGTGGGAAATTCAGGGTCTTCAACAGGTCCTCATTTACATTATGAAGTCAGAAAACATGGTGACCCTATCAATCCGGTAAACTTCTATTATAACGATCTGACTCCGGAAGAATACCAAAAGGTACTTGAGATTTCATCGATGCCTGGTCAAAGTTTCGATTAAGTTTTTACTTTCAGATTAATATACTAACATTGTTTGTGATTTTTGATTGATTCCTGAATCAGGCATTTATCCTCCATTGCCGGTTAATAAGTTGAATTTAAGGAGCTCACATTTTAAATAAAATTGGCTATATTCGTACAAGCCCTACAATTAAAATAATTATTTATGCCTTACAAAGAGAAAGAAATAGAAAAGTTATATTACAGTATAGGCGAAGTTGCTCAAATTTTCGGAGTGAATACTTCTCATATTCGTTTTTGGTCTAAGGAGTTTGACGTGATTAAACCGGCGACAAATAAAAAAGGGAACCGCCTTTATACAATGAGTGATATTGAAAATTTCAAAAAAATATATCACTTAGTGAAGGAAAAAGGTTTCACTTTGAAAGGTGCGAAGGTTGAATTGAAGGAAAATAAAACCAGTCTTAAAGCGGAGTCTGAATACCCTAGTGATTTTTCGGTTCCACAACTGCATGACAATCCTGTAAGTATACCTATGCCTGAGAGGGAGATGGCCTTAGAGGACAACATGGTTAACAATATCATGCTTTTAAATTCCCTGAATAAAATGAAAAGTTCTTTGCTCGATGTGCAAAAAGAATTGATGTTGCTCGAGGAAAAATAAGCCGATAAATATTTAAATTGTGATAATTAAGTCCTTTCCGTTGCGGAGAGGACTTTTTTTTAGCACCTGATCAACTCTGGAATCTCTACGGTGAAGAGTAATAAAATCTTTTCGGTACAGATCATCACCAACGAGCATCCTTAAGTAGGTAATTCGTCACATAATCTTTCACTCCATCTTCCAGTGAATAAAAGTCTTTAGTATAACCTATATTCCGGATTTTACTCATATCTGCCTCCGTAAAGTATTGGTACTTTTCACGAATATCTTCCGGGGTATCAATGAAATTTATTTCCGGCTGGAGTTTAAGTGATGCAAAGGTGTTTTGAGCCAATGCTAAAAAAGTTCTTGCTTTACCAGACCCAAGATTATACAGTCCGGAATCTTTACGGTGATGCAGGAAGAAATAACACACATCGACCACATCTTTCACATAGACAAAGTCACGCAACTGTTCGCCGTCATTAAATTCAGGCCGGTGGGAACGAAATAATTTCATGCTTCCATTATTCTTAATCTGATTGAAAGCATGGAAGATAACAGACGCCATACGTCCTTTATGATATTCATTCGGGCCGTACACATTGAAGAATTTTAATCCGATCCAGAAATAGGGTTTTTTCTCCTGTTGCAAAGCCCATTTGTCAAAATCATTTTTTGATTCCCCGTATGGATTGAGAGGAACAAGTTTTTCTACCACGGAATGCTCGTCTTTGTAACCATGTTCACCGGATCCATAGGTTGCTGCGGAAGATGCGTAAACAAGTGGCAATCCAAATTCCACACAAAGATTCCAGATGTCTTTGGTATAATTGAGATTCAATTCATCGAAAATATCTTTATTGAATTCTGTAGTATCAGTTCTTGCACCGATATGAAATATAAACTGCACGAAATGTTGATTCTCCCTCAGCCATGAATGGAAAACTTTTCTGTCCACCTGTGAACTGAATTTTTTATTTTCCAGATTAGGTGCTTTTTCAGGATGAGAAAAGTCGTCAACCAATACGATATCATTGAAGCCTTCGTCATTTAATTTTCTGACTAAACAACTTCCAATAAATCCGGCAGCTCCGGTTACAACAATCATAGATGGGGTTTATTTGGCAAAATGGGGTACTATAAATTACATTGCAAAGGAAAAGGAAAACATCCGCTTGAGCAACTAAGCAGAGCTTTCATTCTAAAGAAAATAATTGGGCGTAGCCTCAATGCATTTCTTTAATCTTGAGGAAAATAGGCTCCTGAATTTTTTCCGTCAGGCCAAAATCCTGTGCTTTTTTATATAGTAAATGAATGGCATCCTGTCCTTGCTGACCGAGCGAGATGCTGGATTCATTCACATAAAGGTCGATATGTTGGCGGATTACATTTTCTTCCATCTCTTGCGAATGCTCCCTCACATAATTTGCGGATGATTCGGGATTAGCGAATGCAAATTCAATACTTTGCCTGACAATTGAATTTATGGTTGATTTAACTTCTTCAGGAAGTGATCTTCTAACGGCGATTCCACCAAGGGGAATTGGCATATTGGTTTCTTTTTCCCATTCAGTTCCGAGATCTGCAATTTTTTTCAGACCTTTTTTTTCATAGGTAAATCTGTTTTCATGAATGATAACTCCTGCATCTACTTCTCCGGAAAGTACTGCCGCTTCTATGCTGGAGAAAACCATTTCTTTTTTTTGTTTGATATGAGGGTAGAAGAGAGAGAATAAAAAATTTGCAGTGGTATATTTTCCCGGGATAGCAACCGATTTGATTTCAGCAGCCGGATTAAGGAAAGTTCTTTTTGAAACAAGAAGCGGTCCTACACCTTTCCCAAGAGCAGAACCGGAGTCAAGGAGCTGGTATCTGTCGCTTAAAAACCCATAGGCAAAAAAGCTAAGTTTAGTGATATCGAGTTCAGATGAAAATGCTTTTTGATTTAGTTTTTCTACATCAGCGAGTTCTGTTTTAAAGTTCAGGTTTTGGCAGTCAATTTTATTATGCACCATAGCGTCGAAAATGAACGTATCGTTCGGGCAAGGGGAAAAGCCAAGTGTCAGTTGTTGAATATTATTCATTCGCCGGTTTTAAATCAAATTTTTTCAAGAAGCATTGCAATAGCCTGCTTCATGCTTTTGAGGGCGAGTGAAATTTCCCAGCTCTCTTTGTTTCTTTTTTCGACATAGTTTGAGACTGCCCTAAGTTGAAGAGAGGGGATATTAAATTGACCGCAGACATAAAAGAAAGCCGCTCCTTCCATCGTTTCAATATGTGGGTGGTATCTTGTCATTATTTTTTCAATACTTTGCTCATTCCCATGGATCGTATTTACGGTGATGCTTCTTACTTTTGTGAATTCTTCAATTTCTTTGATCCTGATCTCATCCAGATTTAAAAGAATTTCTGTCCCTTTTAATCCGATTTGTTTGAGGGATAAGAATTCATCTCCATCTTCAGCACCTAACTCTGAAAGAATGTCTTCCGTTACCCGTACCACTTCACCAAGTTTAAGGGATCGGTCAAAGGCCCCCGCCAATCCCGTATTAATGGCTAATTGATAGGGTTTTTCCGAGAAGGTTCTGCAAAGGGAATAGGTACTTGCCACCATTCCAACACCGGTTACAAGGAATTCGACCTTATGTTTTCTGAACCAAATATCCCTTAATGGGGCGATTTCATCCTCTGTGGCAGCCGAGATAAGTATCTCCATACGACAAATATAGGCAGGAAATGAAAGCCTTCTTGCTTTGAATCTTGTATCTTTGCAAACATTATTTTACTAAAATGGTTTATATCACACGAAAAGAGACCTTCAGTGCGGCTCACAAACTTTCAAGACAAGACTGGTCAGAGGAAAAAAACAGGGAGGTTTTTGGCAAATGTTCCAATCCCAATTGGCATGGTCATAATTACATCCTATGGGTCACGGTAAAAGGAGAAGTTAATTCTGAGACAGGATTTGTCACCAATCTTTCTGATGTAAGCCTGGTTCTAAAAACGTACATTCTTGACAAACTTGATCACAGGAATCTCGATATGGATGTTGACTTCATGAAAGGAAAATATTCTTCTACCGAAGTACTTGCCATTGAAATTTGGAAGCAAATAGAAAAGCCAATTCATGCTTTGGGATGTGCCCTGCATTGTGTGAAAGTTCAGGAGACTGAGAAAAACACCGTTGAATATTTTGGATCATAAATCATGCTTATGAATATTGATAAAAAAATGATGGAAGAGAACGACATGGATGGATATGCCAAAGTAGATCAGTACAACCCTGAGCTGATTGAAAAATTGTCGGAACATTACAGTTCAATAATCTCAGCGACAGGTGAGAATGTGAAAAGAGAAGGTCTGTTGAAGACTCCTGAGAGGGCGGCTAAAGCAATCCAGTTTCTGACGCACGGATATGATTTGGATCCGGCTGAAATATTAAAATCTGCCATTTTTAAGGATGAGTACAGACAAATGGTCATAGTTAAGGACATTGAAATCTATTCACTTTGTGAGCATCATCTCCTGCCTTTTTTCGGGAAAGCTCACATTGCCTATATTCCTGACGGTTCCATTGTAGGACTTAGTAAAATCCCACGAGTCGTAGACGCCTTTGCGCGGCGATTGCAGGTTCAGGAACGCCTTACCATGAATATCAGGGATTGTATCCAAGAGACATTAAAACCATTGGGTGTTGCCGTGGTTATTGAAGCCAAGCATTTATGTATGTTGATGCGAGGAATTCAAAAACAAAATTCTGTGGCAACTACATCTGCATTCACCGGTGAATTTGAAAATGAGAAAACAAGGGCCGAATTTTTCAGACTGATTGCTGCCAATCTTTCATGAAATAATTCTGGCAGGAGAATTGCTGATTGTGCACCGAAAATCTGCAATTCTAAAAAGAATTTGATTCCTGGAATTCAGGGATTGATTTTAATCTTAAATTTGCACAAAGAATAAAAAACCAAAATGGATAACAATAATCTGAATTTTAATCTAAGTAACCAGCCCGGTTTAGCCGGTGCTACAAAAACCAAATCATTTTTATCCGGGGTATTTTCCTGGATGGGAATTGCCTTAGCTATTTCGGCAGTAACAGCCTATGTATTTGGTACCGACATGTCATATATGAGCTATCTGATCAATCCTGAAACTGGAGGTATGTCAGGTTTAGGTTATGTAGCCATGTTTGCGCCTCTCGGCCTGGTCTTATTAATGGGAATGGGCTTCAATAAATTGTCTGCAACAGCGATGACAGGAGTGTTTTTACTATACTCTATTATTATGGGAGTTAGTTTGAGTTTCATTTTCCTTGCCTACACGCAAAGCGCAATTTACCAGGTATTTTTTATTGCCGCCGCAATGTTTGGGACGATGGCTGTAGTCGGATACACTACCAAAACCGACTTGACGAAAATGGGTAGTTTGCTTTTCATGGCTTTGATTGGAATTATCATAGCCAGTGTTGTGAACATGTTCATGAAGAGTGATACAATGGGTTACATTATCAGCTTTATCGCTGTCATTGTATTCACAGGATTAACGGCCTATGATGTTCAAAAACTAAAAAACATCGGTGATAATGTCGAAGCCGGAACTGAAGCTACCGCCAAGATGAGCATATTGGGAGCATTGACTCTTTATCTTGATTTCATCAATCTGTTCCTTGCACTTTTACGAATTTTTGGAGGTCGCAGAGATTAATAATTATTTATCCCAATGATATTAAGCCCCGAAGCAATTTCGGGGCTTTTTTTATAATCTGACTGTAATCTTTCTGCTTTGATAAGTATGTAAGCATGCTTATATTGCTGAACATAAAAACAAAAAATATGAAGAAAGCATATTTATTTCCAGGCCAGGGTTCGCAATTTTCAGGGATGGGAAGAGATCTTTATGAGAACAATGCAGTGGCAAAAATGATGTTCGACAGGGCTAATGAAATTCTTGGTTTCAAAATTACAGACATCATGTTTTCAGGAACTGATGAGGAACTAAAGCAAACAAAGGTGACCCAACCTGCGATATTTCTTCACTCAGTTATTTTACACGAAACCTTGGGTGATTCAGTTCAGGCTGCAATGGTGGCCGGGCATTCCTTAGGTGAGTTTTCAGCTCTTGTTGCAAATAAGGCATTGAGTTTTGAAGATGCTTTAAATTTGGTCGCCGTTCGTGCAGGTGCAATGCAGAAGGCCTGTGAAATTGTTCCTTCAACAATGGCCGCAGTGCTAAGTCTAGATGATAATGTAGTGGAAGATATTTGTTCGGAGATTTCTGCCTCAGGTGAAATAGTGGTTGCGGCAAATTATAATTGTCCCGGACAGCTGGTAATTTCGGGTTCCATCAAAGGCATCGATGCGGCTTGTGAGAGGATGAAGGCTGCAGGAGCAAAGCGTGCATTAGTATTGAGCGTGGGCGGTGCTTTTCATTCGCCATTCATGGAGCCGGCCCGCGAGGAACTTGCCAAGGCCATTCATGCAACAAATTTTAATACACCAATTTGTCCGGTCTACCAGAATGTAAATGCATTGCCAGTTTCAAATCCTGATGAGATAAAAGCAAATTTAATAAGCCAACTCACTGCACCTGTACGTTGGACTCAGACAATTCAGAATATGCTTAGTGACGGGGCAACGCAATTTATAGAAGTAGGACCCGGAAAAGTTTTGCAGGGTTTGGTTAAAAAAATCAATAGGGAGATCGATGCAGTTTCTGCATAGAGTTTTATAATTCGATAAAATAATTTTCTAATGTTTTGCTAAAATATGGCCATACTTAATTCCATACTAAGTTGGTTGATGAAGAAGCGTATTCATCAGATAGAACTTTTCATGAAGTATCCTCATGAGGTGCAACATGATTGGTTTCTGCGTCTTGTAGACACTGCGAGGAATACAGAGTGGGGCCAGGCATTCGATTATAAATCGATTCGCAAATTAGAGGATTATAAAAATCGTGTGCCTGTTCAGAATTATGAATCTACGAAGCCATTTATCGATCGCCTGATGAAGGGTGAGCAAAATATTTTATGGCCTTCAGATATTAAATGGTTTGCCAAATCCTCGGGGACGACGGCAGGGAAAAGTAAATTTATACCTGTTAGTACGGAGGCAATGGAAGAATGTCATTTTAAAGGTGGAAAAGATCTTCTCTCTTTGTATTGCAACAATAATCCCGAGACCCAAATTTTTTCAGGGAAGGCATTGAGCCTGGGCGGAAGTCATCAACTCAATATTGGAAGTAACGATTCGTTTTATGGAGATATCTCAGCTATCCTTATGCAGAATCTGCCCTTTTGGGTACAAATGATCCGCACTCCCGAATTATCCATTGCATTGATGGACAGATGGGAGGAGAAAATTGACAAAATGGTTGAAGCAACAATCAAGGAGAATGTAACCAGCTTAAGCGGCGTTCCAACCTGGACTATTGTGCTTGCAAAACAAGTCCTGCAGGTCACCGGAAAAAAAGATCTTTTAGAAGTTTGGCCAAATCTTGAATTATTCATTCATGGAGCCGTGAGCTTCACTCCTTACAGTGATCAGTTTCGGGAATTAATTCCTTCAACGAATTTTAATTATGTAGAAACCTATAATGCATCTGAAGGTTTTTTTGGAATTCAGGACCGGCTTGGTATGGATGACATGCTCTTGATGTTAGACTACGGCGTATTCTATGAGTTCATGCCAATGGAGGAATATGGTAAGGAGGACCCAAAAACCATTCAGTTGGATGAGGTAGAACTTCATAGGAATTATGCCATCGTGATCACTACCAATGCAGGACTTTGGAGGTATTTAATTGGAGATACAGTTCGTTTTACCAGCAAGCATCCTTATCGGATACGGATCACGGGGCGTACAAAACTGTTTATTAATGCTTTTGGGGAAGAAGTGATCATTGAGAATACTGATGAGGCGATTCGTATCGCATCAGAAAAAACCGATTCCCTTGTTAAAGATTATACTGTAGCTCCGGTTTATTTTTCGAATGGAGAAAATGGTGCACATGAATGGTTGATTGAATTTGAGAGATCTCCGGTAAGCCTCGAATATTTTACGGATGTACTGGACAATGCATTGAAGTCATTAAATTCTGATTATGAAGCCAAACGATATAAGGACATGGCTTTGAGGCTTCCGATCGTTAGAAAATTGCCGGAGCATAGTTTTTTTGAATGGTTGAAAAGCAAAGGGAAATTGGGTGGTCAGTATAAGGTTCCCAGATTAAATAATGACAGAGAATTGGTAGAAGAAATACTTAAGGTGCTTCATATATCTCCTGTGAATTGAAACACATATGAAAAACATTCTCCTGCTTCTTTCGTTTTTCTTTTTTGCATTTGCTGATGGAGAATACAAACTTCTTGATGGTATTCCATTCAAACAGGCAGATTTTTTAACCACCGATAATTTGGGCAATGCATACGTGATCGTTGGAAATCAATTGTTGCAGTTTGATAAAAGTGGAAAGCCGAAAGCGAATTACAGTGAAAATTCTCTTGGTGAATTCCGGAGTCTCGATGTATCTGACCCGCTTAAGCTACTTTTATTTTATCCTGATTTTGGTAGAATAATTTTGTTGAATGCCCAATTAAGTGTTCAGTCGACCATTCATTTACGTCCGGTCGGAATACAACAGGCAATAATCGCTTGTGGTTCTGAATACGGAGGATATTGGGTATTTGACAGGCAGGATTTTCAGTTAAAAAAAGTTGACCTCAATTTACAAGTAGTGAATCAAAGTGGCGACATGCTGAGTCTCACTGCAATAAATGTAAATCCAAATTTCATGCTGGAAAATAATGGATTCGTTTACATGAATGATCCTGCAAATGGAATCTTTGTTTTTGACAGGTATGGTACCTATTTCAAAACCATTCCCATTAAGACGAATAAATCATTTCAAATTATTGAAAATGAATTATTGTACTTATCTGATGATACATTAAAAGCGTATCATCTTAAAACCCTTGTAGAAAGGGAGATTCTCCTGCCTCAACATTCAAATCTTAAAAGTGTCAGAATTGAGAATCAGGAACTTTATTTATTAACAAATGACTCATTAGCTTTTTATTCTTTTTAGATTCGCATCAGGAAAGAAATTAGTATCTTCAAATCTACAATCTGATAATCCATGGCATCAAAGTCTTCCACAATTCGTAAATCCGAAAGCAAATCTTCATCAAAGGCATCAGCAACAAAAGCCGCTGTTAAGAGCAGCCCGGCAAAGACAACTGAAAAGTATGCACCTACCAAGAAGCATCTTTCACCTTTGCATATTGCAATTGCAGGAAATATCGGAGCAGGTAAAACCACTTTAACATCATTATTGGCTAAGAATATGAAGTGGGAGCCGCACTATGAAGATGTAGATGACAATCCATACCTGAATGATTTTTATGAAGACATGCAGCGTTGGTCATTCAACTTACAGATTTTCTTTTTGAATTCACGTTTCGAGCAGATCACACGCATCAGACAAAGTGGCAAGACTGTAATTCAGGATCGTACGATTTATGAAGATGCTCACATCTTCGCACCCAATCTTCATTCAATGGGTTTGATGACTACTCGTGATTTTAATAATTATCAGGACTTGTTTAACCTAATGAGTAAATTTGTTTCTCCACCGGATCTTATGATTTATCTGCGCGGAAGTGTACCAACTCTTGTAAATCAAATTGCAAAGAGAGGACGCGATTATGAAAATTCTATTCGCATCGATTATTTAAAACGTCTTAACGAACGCTACGAAGCTTGGATCTCCACGTATGAGCAAGGGAAATTACTTGTGATAGATATCGACGATTTAAACTTTGCTGATAATCCGGAAGATCTGGGGAAAATCGTAAACAAAATAAATGCAGAAATAAACGGTTTGTTTTAGGAGCAAATCAAGCAGCAATAATAAATGCCGGATTTCCAAAAGGAATACCGGCATTTTTTTTTACAATTAATTCCTATTGCAAATTCTATTGCATTCGTATCCGGAGGATACAAGCAAAAAGTTAAATGTTTGTCATTGCCGATCTTCCTGAGTGTTTTATCTCACCGGATCATTCGATATAAAATGCTGAGGCTGGTGAAAAGCATTTTTAGATATTCCGAATAGTCAGATAGCTCCTCCTGCCGGAATGAATGTAGTCACTTTGTGATTTACTGCCGGAATAGTTCTAAGGTATTCATAGATCGCTCCTAAATCTTCCGTAGTCATTCCGCCCAATTTTGTCCAGGGCATAAGGGTATTTTTCGAATGTTCCTTCACCGGAATCATCAACTGACCGGAAGTTGAATCTACAAATGCTTTGAACTTTCCGATGAATGCTTCCTTCGACATTAATCCTATTCCTGTCTCATTGTCTGGAGTGATGTTTGATGAATAAATTTGGTCGCCATTTGGCAAAGTAAACTTGAATCCTCCACCAAATTCCATTCCCGCAAGGTATTTTCCCTCTTTTGAAAGTGAATGGCAATGAATGCAGGAGGCAGCATTAACCATATACTTCCCATATTCAACAGAGTTGGATTTGTCGGGAACAGAAGCAAGCGGAGAGGCAGGTGCAGGAATCGTTTTGACAATAAAATTAACGGGGAAATTAAGTTGTCGCTCAGGAACTTTATTTTCTATTGGAGATAAGGAGCGGATGTAAGCCATAATGCTTAAAATATCTTCTTTAGCCATTCCGGCGAAATGGGTGTAAGGCATGAGAGGAAACAGTGCGTCGTTATTTTTATTGATACCCGAAACTATGGCCCGATATAATTCACCATCAGACCAATTGCCAATACCAGCCGGTGTAATATTTTTTGCATAAACCGTACCCGGTACATCTCCAAGCGCTTCGTTAAATCCAAATCCGCCTTTTCCCCAAGTGCCGTCAATGACAGGGCCGGCATAGAATTGTAAGTTTCTGTCGCTATGGCAATCAATGCATCCTGCGACATGATGGGCAAGATACTCGCCACGCGCTAGCCTTTCAGGGCTTGCTTCAATTTTAAAATCCTCTGAAGGGATTTTTACGGGATAAGCGGAGTTGAAATAAAGTAGTCCTGCGGCAGCAGCTACCACGAGAAATAAAAGCAAAAATCCAAGGATACGAACTAATTTTTTCATGAGAAGAAAGTTTAGTGTATGCTGACTGTGAGATTTGTAATTCAAATTTCATAAAAAAAACAATGTGAAGCAATTAGTCCAATTAATAATTACGAACAGACGAAAATTGACTCGAACCCTATTCGTAACATTGTTCAATGTTAATTTTGCTGAGATGCAGCACTGATCTCAGTCATATAGCATTGGCATAATGAATTTTACCTTTGAATAAGTTAGGTGATAGATGGAGAATTTTGATTTTTTACATTTTACGGCAGGTTTAGCACTTTTCATATTTGGAATGATGCGCGTAGAGCTTTCCTTGAAAGAAATGGCAGGACGTCCTTTTAAGAAGTTCCTCCAGCAACAAACTAAAAATCCGATAAAGGCAGTATTAGCGGGCACAACCGTTACAGCAGTATTACAAAGCAGTTCTGTAGTCCTCTTAATGATCCTCTCCTTTGTCGGGGCAGGGATCATGGAAATGAGAAATGCCCTGGCAGTAGTATTAGGCTCAAATCTTGGGACTACACTCGACAGTTGGGTCGTGGCCATTTTCGGTTTTAAGCTGGAGATTGAAAAATTGAGCTATCCGATTTTAACTATAGCATTGATTGGTCTAATTTTCTTTCGAAATAAATCAGTGATTCGTCATTTCAGCGAGTTTTTGGTGGGCTTTGCGCTTCTTTTTATTGGTTTGGCATGGATGAAAGTCAGTGCAGCTTCTCTGGCTGATCCTAAATTACTGGAGGGAATTGTTTCTAAATCGCCCTATTGGTTTATACCCATTGGCTTTTTATTTACGGTAGTAATTCAGTCAAGTTCAGCCACTATGGCTATCACCCTCACTGCATTGAATTCAGGATTAATTCCTTTGGAGCATGCAGCTGCTATGGTTATTGGCGCAGAGTTAGGTACCTGCATTAAGATCGTTCTTGGTGCCGTCGGCGGCATACCGGATAAGAAACGCGTGGCATTGGGAAATTTATATTTCAACATTATCACCTTGATTATCGCCGGCGTGATCTTATATCCTCTCCTGAACATTATTGGTTATTTCCTGTCAGAGTCTGAAACATTAATCAAACTTGTAGTTTTTCAAACAACGATCAACCTTATAAGCATCCTGATTTTTCTTCCTTTCTTAAAGCGGTTTGCAGATTTTCTGGATAGAAAATATAGAGTTAAAGAAGCACATGATCCTACTTTGTTTATTCATAATGCTGCCAAATATGCAGGCAAGGATCAGTTGGAACTTATTGAATTGGAAATTACTTCTCTGCTTCGTAATTCTTTTTTATTAAACCGGAAAGGGCTGGATATTTTGCCCATTAAAACATCTGAGGAGACATGGTATAGCAATTTGAAAAAGCTTACTCAGTTGCATCATTCTTATGATGAGGAATATCAGAAACTCAAATTTCTTCAGGGGGAAATACTCCTGTATATACAAGACATACAACAGGATAAATTCGACATCGAAGAGATAAGACGATTAAATGATCTGATTTCAGTGTGCAGAGAAATAATTCATGGCGTAAAAAATATCAAAGATATACGGCACAATCTCAATGATCTTGCTGACAGTGCAGAGGATGAAATATTTTTATTATTCAAGACCTTGCAGGAAAGGGAAGAGAAGTTTTATTCCACATTGGAAAATATAATGAATTCGAAAATTCCGGAAGCTCAGATCAGCATTCAGATGCAAGACTTGTTCAGAAAAAATAAGGCTGAACATGAGAGGGTAATTTCAAACCTGTTTAGTCAGCTGCACATTAACAAGATTTCTGAAATGGAAGTCTCAACCATGCTGAATGTTTACCGGGAAATTTATTCATCCCATAAAGCATTTATTTTTGCGTTGTCCGAACTCCTTAACACTGGTGATCCGGAAGTTTGATCACATCAGCCTTTGAGAATGTTGAGCGAAAACAAGAGAGCAAGCCATGCTTCTTTCACTTCGCCTTTGTCAAGCAAAGCTTTAGCCAAAGCATGCATTTTCTCTTCCAGTAAATCAGGTTGTCTGCCAAAGTGATCTTTCAGTTCTTTGATGTGTACACGATATTCATATTCCTGAATTTCTTCAGGGGAGGGAAGTTCTTTTACATTTCCCAATTGCCCCAGATTATTTCCGCTTAAAATTTTACTGAGCCGGATCCGTTCCGGAATCTGGTCTACTCCAATTCCCAGGTCAGAGAGAGGTTTTTTAACTTCGAATATAGAGGAGCCTGAGGCACGACAGTAATAGTTGTCACCCATTCTGGCAACGAGATCAATTTTATGAGGGTCAATTTTATTTTCCTGGTTAAGAATATTTTCATCGATATGCATAAGCAGGATTTCGCAGATTATCAGATTGGCTGCGCCGCCTTCCAATCCCATTGCTTTTACTTCAAGCACCTTACATTCCATCTGAACAGGGGATTCCTTTATGCGGAATGGTTTGACCAGCTCCGACTTAATTGGCGTGAAACCGGATTTGAGAAACTCATCGATGCCTTTTGGATATTCAGTGCTGGCCAATGACATCTGTTGAACCATATCATAATTCACTGCATTGATCACGACTTCACCGGTTTCCTGGATGTTTTCAAGTGTATGCTTGATGGTATTATCCCTAACTCGTCTTGAGGGAGAGAAAACCACAATGGGCGGTTTACTGCCAAAAGCATTAAAGAAGCTGAAGGGGGCCAGATTTCGTATTCCATTTTTATCAATCGTGCTGGCGAAAGCTATTGGACGAGGTGCAATAGAGGCGAGCATATAACTGTGAAACAGAGCTGTTTTGATCTCACCAGGGACTACCTTTAACATAGAATATTGATTTTTTGTAAATGTACAAAACCCTTGTTGCTTTGGAGTCTTGTAAATCAGTGTATTCTGTATATTGTATCAAGAAGAAAAATAACTAACTTCGCGTCCCATTTTCAGCGCATGTGGCGTAATTGGCAGCCGCGCCAGACTTAGGATCTGGTGCCGAAAGGCGTGTGGGTTCGAGTCCCTCCATGCGCACTGAAAATTTAATCCATCGCCAGTCATCAGACAGGCGATGGATTTTAACAAAAAGAACACATCAATTATTTTTGAAAATCAAGCAGCTAAGAAATGATGAACATCACCAAGGAACAAATCGACGAGTTAAATGCAGTAGTTAAGATTGAACTCAAGCCGGATGACTACCAGGGCCGGGTGAATGAGGTGATTAAAAACTACCAGCGTTCGGTGAGCGTACCTGGATTTCGTCCCGGAAAAGTGCCGGTTGGAGTGATAAAGAAAATGTACGGCAAAGCCGTGTTGGTGGAGGAGCTGAACAAAATGCTCAGTGAGTCTTTGGGAAAATACATCTATGAAAATAAAATTGAGGTGATAGGCTCGCCATTGCCAAAAAAGACTGAAAAGGATCCGGTTTTTGAAGATGGCGCCAGTTTCGAATTTTTATATGAATTAGGCATAGCACCTTCCTTTGAAGTTGCCGTTCCAAAAGATGAGATTCCATACTACTTAATTAAAGTAGATGATAAAATGATGGAAGACGATATCGCTGATATTCGTCGTCGTTATGGAAAGTTTTCTAATCCGGAGACTGCAGACGCTAATCACATCCTCTATGGTGAATTTACCGAACTCGATGAGGACGGAGAAGTAAAAGAAGGGGGAAATAAAACCACAACCTCTTTATCATTGGAGCTGATCACAGATAAAGATGCAGCGAAGAAATTTATTGGCGCCAAAAAAGGTGATGAAATAGTTTTTAATCCGAAGAAATCTTATGCAACGGATACAGAAGTTGCGTCGATGTTGAAGATCGAGAAAGACTCAGCTTCTTTGGGTTCAGACTATCAATTTAAAATCAATACGATTAATCAAATTGATAAAGCTGAATTAAATCAAGAGTTATTCGATAAGCTTTATGGAGAAGGTATTGTTAAAACTGAAGAGGAATTCCGTGCAAAAGTTAAAGAGGGAATCGCGAAGTATTTTGTTCGTGAAAGCGACAGAAAACTCAGCAAGGATCTTAAGAACTTATTGTTGTCAAAAGTTTCAATTCCTTTGCCTGATGAGTTTTTACATAGAATGTTGAAAGCAAATTCTGAAAAGCAAATAGAAGATGCAGCCTTCGAACATGAATACTATCATTTGTCGGAAGATTTACGCTGGAGTTTAATCCAGAATAAAATAGCGGCAAAGCATGAGCTCAGCGTCACTGAAGATGAGATTAAGGATCTTGCAAGACAAGTGATGAAGCAAGAGTTTGCACAATACGGTTACTACGATCTTGAAGCGGAGCGTCTTGAGGAAATGGCAACAAGGTACTTACAGCAGGAAGGAACTGAAGATCGTCTTGAGCGTAGCCTAAAAGAAAATAAAGTGTTTGAGCAAATGAAGAAAGAAATCAGTTTAAAGGAAGTTGAATTGCCTTATGCAGAATTCGTAGAAAAACTTCAGGAGAAAACGAAGCATGAACAGGATCATCATTGATTCATCAGATAAAAAGTAAATGCCTTCTAAACGGAGGCATTTTTTTTTGGATCAATATTAGATGAGAGAGGTGCTTAGGATTTAGTTTACCGGACTTCATCATTTTCAGTTTAATCGAATGGCAAAAACTGGCTTTATCCCTTAAAAGCCTGTTGAAAACTATTTCAGCCTGAGGCATAGATTGGAGCACTTCAGCTTAATTTTGAAAAAGAAAAGGAAATTCCGGCCGGCATGAGCCTGATGGAATGATATTATCAAATTTAAACGAAAAGGAAACGATGAATTATTCAGATGAGTTTCGCAAGTATGCGATCAAACACAAAGGAATCAGCAGTATTACCGTTGACAGTTTTGTATCGTCAGTGAGAGCAGATTACATTTCGCCGACAATTATTGAAGAGAGGCAATTAAATATAGCCACGATGGACGTGTTTTCACGACTCATGATGGATCGTATTATATTTCTCGGTGTTGGAATCAATGATTATGTTTCGAATATTATTCAGGCGCAGCTTTTGTTTCTTGAATCTGTTGATGCAAAGAAAGACATTCAGATTTACATGAACAGTCCGGGCGGGTCAGTCTATGCCGGTCTTGGTATCTATGATACGATGCAGTTTATTCAACCGAATATTGCAACTATTTGTACAGGGATGGCAGCTTCAATGGCTGCAGTTCTCATGACTGCAGGTGCCAAGGGTAAAAGAGCTGCCTTGAAACATGCAAGGATCATGATTCACCAGCCAATGGGTGGAGCAGAAGGGCAGGCATCAGATATCGAAATCACAGCTCGTGAGATTCAAAAGTTAAAGAAAGAGCTTTATGAGATTATTGCATCTCATTCCGGACAGACTTATGAAAAAGTTTGGGCTGATTCTGATAGAGATTATTGGATGACTGCCGATGAGGCAAAAGAATACGGTATGATCGACGAGGTCCTCACAAGAAAAAAATAAAACCAGCTTTTTAGCATTATTTTAGACGCAAGCGGACGGTTAAATAGTTTAAAAATTGAACTATTCTCCGTAGCTTGCGTTTAAATTTTTAAAGCATTTCCCTATTTTCATATGAAAAATCAGAAAGATATAAAGTGCTCATTCTGTGGGCGCGACAAGAGCGAGACCTATGTTTTGATTGCAGGGATTACCGGGCATATATGTGATCAGTGTATACAACAAGCTCAAAATATTCTGAGCGATGAGATGAACAGCAAGCTGAAGAATTCAATCAGTTCGCAGATGACCCTCTTGAAGCCGATGGAAATCAAAAAGTTCCTAGAGCAGTATGTAATTGGTCAGGATGATGCAAAAAAGGTGCTTTCTGTTGCCGTTTACAACCATTACAAGCGAATTGCGGCGAAGATCAAAAACCAGGATGACGTAGAAATTGAGAAATCGAATATCATATTGGTAGGTGAGACCGGAACCGGCAAAACCCTCCTGGCCCGCACAATTGCAAAGATGCTTAACGTACCTTTTTGTATTGCCGATGCGACTGTATTAACGGAGGCCGGATATGTAGGTGAAGATGTAGAAAGTATTTTAACCCGACTGCTTCAATCGGCAGATTATGATGTGGCAGCTGCCGAGCGGGGAATTGTATATATAGATGAAATAGATAAAATAGCCCGAAAAAGTGATAACCCATCCATAACCCGTGATGTGAGTGGAGAAGGAGTTCAGCAAGCCCTTTTGAAACTGCTGGAAGGATCTATAGTGAATGTACCGCCTCAGGGTGGAAGGAAGCATCCGGAGCAGAAAATGATATCTATGGATACTCAGAACATTCTGTTTATCTGTGGCGGAGCATTTGATGGCATTGAGAAAAAGATTGCAAAAAGACTGCAAGCAAATGCACTTGGGTTCAAAGCGAGTAAGGATCAGGAAAATTATGATAAAGCGAATTATTTACAATACATCAGCCCGATGGATTTGAAATCATTCGGAATCATTCCTGAATTGATAGGCCGCTTGCCAGTTATCACACACCTCGACCCATTAGATA
>Ga0154020_10001500_pt1 | contig 28694 bp, 27 predicted proteins | sample Klosneuvirus_201_FD_109709 | JGI IMG/M metagenome (GOLD analysis project Ga0154020, IMG submission 109709) | Active sludge microbial communities from wastewater, Klosterneuburg, Austria - Klosneuvirus_20160825_MG | ecosystem: Engineered > WWTP > Aerobic digester > Activated sludge | place...
GATATAAATGTTTGTGACATAAATAAATCAATTTTTATAGTTCATCTAATGAAATAGTTAATATTTTAGCATCATGTTTTACAAAATAACCAGCATCTATTAATTGTTTAGTCCAATTTTGGATTGTAGATGCTCTAATGTGTTTAGCTGGAATATGAACGGTTGATCTTGTTGAAAACGGATTCTTTACATCTGTGACATTTGTCCATGTAGTAATACCCCTCCAAACATGATCTTCGAAAGGTTCTAATGGATCAGATGGAACATTCGGTTTAACCGGAGCTTGAGTAACAAATTTTTGTCTTTGTTCTCTTAATTGTACAGTTACTGTTTTAGGATCTGGTAGTCCTGGAAATTGTTTTGACATTATATAATTATACTTGATAAAAATCTACTATAATATATATATGTCAAAGAAAGACGATGACACTTGTTCCCAACATGAAAAGGGAAAATGTGCACACGCCGAAGGTTATCATACACATGCTGATAGCAAAGCCTCTCACGCCGAAGGAAAATACACACGTGCTTTAGCAAGAGGAGCCCATTCAGAAGGTTCTCATACTCATTCTAGGGGTTATGCATCACATTCAGAAGGTTCTCATACACGTGCTAGAGGAAACGCATCCCATGCCGAAGGTCATTACACGGAAGCTGTTGGTAATGATTCGCACGCCGAAGGTAAAAAGACAATTGCTTCTGGTGAGGCTTCTCACGTCGAAGGAGAAGGAACAAATGATATTGCTGCTCTTATTGATAGTATTGTTCCAGGTAAATCAGTAGATATTGGAGTTAGTGGTGCGCAATCAACTGAAGCATCTGGCGAAGCTTCACATGCGGAAGGTAGTGGAACTCAAGCAACTGGTGATTATTCTCATGCGGAAGGAGTTGCTACTTTAGCATCTGGTGCCGCATCGCACGCAGAAGGGCTTGGATCACAAGCTATTGGTATTGCTTCTCATGCAGAAGGCGATCCTACTATCGCGGAAGGAGATTTTTCACATGCGGAAGGTACTTCTACATATGCAGTCGGATATGCTTCTCACTCAGAAGGTGCAACTGGAGCTGCTATTGGTGTTGCTTCACACTCAGAAGGTAGTAATAACATAGCCTATGGTGATTTTTCGCACGCAGAAGGCGCTTCTGGTACTGCTGTCGGATTTGCATCACATTCAGAAGGTAAAGTTGGTCTTGCTATCGGGTGTGCATCACACGCAGAAGGTTTTATATCCATTGCTTATGGAGATGTTTCTCATTCTGCCGGTTTTATTACAGGAGCCTTTGGTTTTGGTGCTCATGCCGATGGTAATGTTACTCTTGCTTATGGTATGTCATCTCATACTGAAGGATTTTACAATTTGGCTTATGGCGATTATTCACATGTAGAAGGTACCGATAACGCGGCAGTTGGCGATGGTTCTCATGCCGAAGGTGGCGGTACCTCTGCTCTTGGTCAAGCTTCACATTCTGGTGGTGTTGATGCAGTTGCCTTGCAGAATGCTCAATGGGCAAGATCATCTGGTTGGTTTGGTGACAAATTAGCCCAAACATCTGAATATTATGTCAGAGGTCATTCAGATGCTGGTGCAACTGGTTGGCTTTGTTTAACATTTGATGATTCTCATTCTCCTGAAGCAGTCGCTACACCTGGTAACATTGTCAATCAACCAAATCAAAATCAAATTCCATATATTCATCCTGATTCGATGTTAACCGAAAAAGTTCAAATTATTGGAGCTCATTACCCATCTATTATTTCACCAAACGTTGAACACTTTTCACTTGAAGGTAGTAAATGCATTGAAAATAATGGTGTCACACTTGCTGCATTACCTGGAGGATCTTATACTACTATTATTAGTGATACATTCACATTTTCTCCACAAGCTCAACCATATTTAGATCAACCTAATAATCTTCATACTGTTGCAGTTCTTATCCCAGCTGGAGTTACTGGTCCAACCCGCTGGTATGCTACAATTAAAGCATCACATGTCGCATGGAACAATGTTATGTAAAAAAAATAATTTATACTTGCGAATAGTTTGCAGGTGCTTCATCAGTTATATGCCATTTTTTATTTAAGATGGCATACAAAATATAAATTTGAATTCCAAGTAAGACAAACATGATTAAATTACCACCACAAGGACTGAGGTAACTATTTACCAACAAACTCATAAACATTAAATATAGGGATACAACAGTCAAAATAAAAGGTCCCGACTTCACGTTAATGATATCAGAAACATGTCCAAAATATTGTAAAAATGCTCCCACGACACCAAACAAAATTGTCATTCCAATGAAAAATCCTAAAAGTACAACATAGCCAATGCTATTCAATGGTTCACAACCAAACAAATTACCCATAAGAAGAAAAAGATTATTTTATAGTAATCAATGACACTATAAAATATTATTTTATCAATTTTTGTGTTAATTAGTCACCTTAATATAATTTGATTTAGTATTTTTATTTGATCCATAACTATTAGTAGCAGTTAATGTCACGGTATAATTTCCCGGACGATTGTAAATATGAGTTGGATTTGATGCATGAGAAATAGTTGAATCTCCGAAGTTCCAGGTTCTAGAAGTAACATTACCAGCACTTTGGTCAGTAAATTGAACTGATAATGGCCGTTGTCCTGTAACAGGAACACCAATAAAAGCAGCAATCGGCGGTGAGTGATTTGAGGTAGATGTTACTTTTATATAATTCGTCTTAGTAATAGTATTAGATCCGGCACTATTTGTGGCTCTCAAACTAACTGTATAATTACCAGAATTGATATATTTATATGTTGGATTTTGTAAAGTACTCGTTGTTCCGTTTCCAAATGTCCACTTCCATGATGTTGGATTATTGGTACTTTGGTCTATGAAAGTTACAGTTAATGGTTTTTGACCAGTTGTTTGATTACTTGAAAATGCAGCGACTGGAACTAATATTTGAGGTGTCGCCGTAATATAATTGTTCTTTGTAATTGTATTCGATCCAGTAGTATTAGTAGCCGTTAAACTTACAGTATAAGTTCCTGGATTAGTATAACTATGTGATGGATTTCGTAAATTAGAAGTTGAGTTATCTCCAAAGTTCCATGACCAAGAAGTTGGGGAATTTGTTGAGTTGTCAGTGAAATTAACTAAGAGTGTGGCACTACCAGATGTTGGCGAAGCTGTAAATGCCGCAACTGGAGCAGCAGGAGGATTAGTAGATGTTAATAAATTCAATAAGGCCTGGCCATTTGGCGATCCATTTCCGGTACAAGGATCCCAACCGGTACTAGCTGTAAAGGCTCCATTATTGCCTTGAGTAATGTCTTTACATACACTCGGATTATTATATAGTGTTGGTTGCAGGTAACCAACACTATGACCAATACTTTGATTAATTCTTCCTAATAACCCAGACCATAATGGGGATACAGCACTTGTGCCTCCAATGACAACAGTTCTACCTCGAATGTAAATCTTATAACCAGTATTAGGATCAGCATCTCCTGAAATATCAGGAACACCTCTTTTCCCATTTAAATTGTAAGCAACATTATTTTGGTAAGATGGTTTAGCAAATACTCTGCTAATACCACCACCTGTGGCATTGGATAAACTATTATTATTCCAAACTGTTTCTTGGGTGATGACGGAAACATCATTAGCAACAACTAGTTTTGTTCCACCACAAGCTAATACATAAGGACTTGATGAAGGAAAATCTACATTGTTACCAACGGCGCCATCACTGGACCCATTATCACCAGCTGCAGCTAAAATAGTAACATTTTTAGTACTTGCACTTTGAAACAGACTATTATAACTTGACATTGATGATGTACTCCAATAAGTTTCTGGCGCACCCCATGAAATAGAAACAATACTGCACCCTTGATTAATAGATGTGTTAATTGCATCATAAAAACCTCGATCGCTATTTGGAGCGAAATAAACATAAATATTTGCTCCTGGAACAATGGCTGCAATAATTTCAGTATCTAAAACAACTTCATAATCTGCATCATCACCTGGTGAATTACTTGCTCCGTCAACACTAACAGAAGTGATTTTTGGCAATGTACTAATACCTAATTGCGTAAAGTAAGTATTAATATCAGAAATATTATATCCACCTCCCAATTCTATGATACCTATTTTTTGATTAGTACCGTCTAAATTTGTTGGGAAATTATATAATTGGGCTAATTTTGTTGGATAGAAAGTAGTTGTAATATCTTTTTCTTTAAATAGATGGAAGTATGGTTTGGCTATTTTTTGCGTATCTAACCCTAAAATGTTATGAACTTTATCTTTCCATGTAGTTGGAATTTTGATAGGAGTAGTCGTTGCATGATATTTGTGATTTTCCTTTTCAAAATGTTGCATATTGACCATTAAAGCTTTATTGAATCCACTGGCATTACCTTTTACTTTTAAGTGGTAAGGATGATCTGGTTCGACTATTAAATTGTGTTGTTGACAAAATTTGGTAATATCAGCAACAGTTTTATCCAAATCTTTTTGAGAAAGAGATGGATTAAGGACCCAGGTTGTAGAAATCACATGGTCTTTTTCAACTGCACCCATGCTTTTAACAAGACCTCTCGTCGCGTCATGATGAGTTCCATTAAGTGTGTACCTAAACATGTGTATATAATAACTATATCTTTTAATATTTTGTATGGGTATAAAAATTGTTTCGCTTCCTCAATAACTTTTTATTATCTCGCTAATAAAAAATTGTTTCGCTTCCTCAATAATTTTTTATTATCTCACTAATAAAAAATTGTTTCGCTTCCTCAATAATTTTTTATTATCTCACTAATAAAAAATTGTTTCGCTTCCTCAATAACTTTTTATTATCTCACTAATAAAAAATTGTTTCGCTTCCTCAATAACTTTTTATTATCTCGCTAATAAAAAATTGTTTCGCTTCCTCAATAACTTTTTATTATCTCGCTAATAAAAAATTGATATACATAAAGAAAGTTTTATTATATTTCTAATAATTCAAAATGAATATCGATACATTATTCGAAGTTTTTCAATATTTACAATTAAAAGATCTTTATTCTTGTATGCAAGTCTGCGATAATTTTAATCAAATTATTAATCATGATACAATTTGGAAAAGAATAATCACATCATTTTTGTCTCAAGATACAATTCAGAAATTATTCACTCAAAGTTATAAAAATACTTTATTAAAATATTTTTATCTTTTGGAGAGATTTGACTGGATATATCTTATTAACCTTGAAGACAAACCTCATCGTTTTTTCAAGCAAAATAAACAACTAGCTTATCGAAAATACATAGATAATGAAATTAATGGTCGCATTGTTACCAAATATCTTCCTACATCAGTTGATGGATATCAATTCATTCCAGAATTATCCGAAAAATATTTAAAATTATTTCGTCAGGCAAGACCAGATTACATGTGTCTGATGACAATTCATGTTTATGTTAAGGATGAATCAATGATTATACTTATTGATTCAGAAGTAGATGAAGTTTTTATTTCGATTGATGAAAAAAATCAATATAATATAGTCGGATGTATGGATGAAGATGATGATGATTATAACTGTTACATTGCTTCAAATGATAATGCTTATTATAATACTGATAATGGAGCACCATTATTATTCTATGGTAAATATGATTTTAGATATAAGGATCCTGTTCTAACAGATGATCTACTCAAACATATTCAATGGTATTTTGATGAGGGATTAAAGGATATTTGGCACTAACAGTATATAATCTAGTATAAATATAATTCGATTATTTTTACACTCATTAGAATGTTTTTTTTCGTATATAGAATTATATACATACAATGGGTCGTCATCGTCATCACTCTAAAAAAGAAAAGAAATCTTGCCATGAATCGCGTTTAAATGTTCACAACTCAAGAGCTAAAGTTTGTTCTGGTTCATTTGGATGCAACCGTCATTGTGGTTCAGGTAAACCAATCCAGGTACGCGCTGCTGCTAACCCCAGACTCGGCCTTAAATGCAATCCACTTGCCTGTCCTTACAACTATGGCTGGGATTACATCAACGATGGCTATTCCATCAATTTATAAAAAAGTTTGATTTATTATTCAAATACACATATTAGATAATTATGTGTAATTATAAATGTTCTAAATATAAATGATGTAAATAAGATTTCAATTTATGAATAATTTAATTGTTTAGTCTGGCCAATACAATCTGATGGTGTGGATATATTAATTGAGTATCAATAACTGTATAATTGAAAAATTCAAAACATTTCTTTATTAGATCAAAATCAAAAACATGTACATTTAATGCCCTATTTTCATAATGATCTAAACTTCTCTCAACTAATTTTTCAATTGAATGAACAGTTGGATCACGGTCGACATCATAATTACAAAGAATTTCATATAAATGATCCCTAACATCTGTTTCATCTCTTTGTATTTTATAATGATCAAGTATTTCAGAAAATTGGGATACTTCTCTCAAATGATCTCCTGTTTCATCTTTCCATGGTAAAACCACAATGCAAAATCCTCTAGGTTTAAGAATTCTTGTTATTTCTTTTATTGCTTGTAACGGATTAATCAATCTTTCTAGTACATATGGCGCGAAAACAAAATCATAGGACATTTCTTGAAAAATCGACATATTAACAACATCACAATAATATTCATTTCCTGGAGTGGCTTTTCCATTAAATTTATATGTTGCAACATCATTGCTATTATGTTTTGAAAGTTCTTTAAAGACAAGATTATCCAGGACAGACGGGGCATCATAAATATCTAAATCCCTGAAAGCTTTATGAGGACCTCCTATATCTAATCCTTTTTTACCTTCTAATACGTTCGAATAATGCATCATCATATTAGATCGTTCTGTTGGTGATGATTTATTTAATAAAATGCTTTTATTAATTTTAGATTCCTCCGTATATAGTTTGCTTATACCATTATTGAATTTTATAATAAGGTGTTTTACAACACCAGGTGCAGGATCAGAAAAAATAGTATTTGATGCATAAAAAATTTCTGGCTGTTCCTTTATCTTTTCAGTCACATCTATATATTTATTTGGAACACCATATTTCGCGCTAACAATCATATATTATGGATTTATATATTATAATACCTTTTTTTGACACAACAAAAAGTTGATATATAATCAGAATAGTATAATCATTATATTTGTATATTATTCCACAAATGTCTTTTTTCACAGATCTTTTTTCCAAAAAAGTTGAACCAGATAAATTAGATATTCAAGGTAACATTTTACACGAAGTTGATTCAAGTTATATAAAAAAAAGGAAGACGTTAAAAGAAATTATTGAAAAAATTGAACAAGATACGCACTGTATTTATTATGACCGTCTTGATTCATATGTCAAAGACGACCCTGCAATTTTTTTGGAAAAGTTAGAAGTTATACCATTTCCAAAATTAGAAAAGTATATAGGTAAAGATAAAATACGATCACTGGATTTATTATCTTGTATAATAATTTATAAACGATATTTCGAAAATAATCGTCAATCTGATCATTATTATAATAAATTAGAAAAATTTGTATTAAAAGTTATGGAAGACATTTCCAAACGTTATGGAGGTATTAATATGCCCAAAGAACCATATTTATCACAAATGATTCTATATGATTTTGATATCACTAACATTAGGGAAGCAATCAAATATTGTGATATAAATGCTACATATTCAGAAGAAGGAAATATCTTATTTTTTTGCAAAAGTAATCAATTTCAACCTATATATGAAATTGATTACTTTTGCAAAGATAAACTAAATATATCTCATACAGATAAACATGGAAATAATTTTATTCACCATTATATTCAAACACATAATACGATATTAAAAAATAATTATTTTCTAAATCACTTAAACGATTTTTACGATAAAGGTCTTGATTTTAATCTTCTCAATAAAAAAAGATATAATATATTATCATATGCACTTTATTATCAAAATATTGAATTTGCAATAGAAATATCAAAATTGAATTTTATTGATTTTACTATTACGAATGATTTGATAAATTGGTTCATAATATTAGTCAGAAATAATTGTAATATTAATGATAAAATCACTGTTCTTAAAAATATTCACAAATTAGGTAAATTAGATATAAAATTTCTTAATATATTCTTTGATCTTTATTATCCTATCACGTTATATGACAATTTCTATAATAATATTTTAAATCTTATTGAACAATTCATTTTAGTTTTTAAGGAAGATCAATATAAAGCATTTTTCGAATATGCCGATGATAATGGTATGACAATTGCGCATAAATTAGCTAAAATAAATCATAAGAAAGCATTAAGATTTATTATGGAACATACAAAAATTAAATTTACAGCGAATAAGTTAAATGAATTCCCATCAGATATTTATAAGAAAAATAAAATAGAAACAATGTTAGAAAATAATAATCTACAAAATAACATTTCATTACTTCAGTAAGAAAAATTGATTTATCAATTCTCTGCATTATATGATTATCTTATAATTATATTGTCTCATGAGCAATTCTTATACTTGTCCGGTTTGTTTGACAAAGGTTCCGCGTATATCTGACGGAAAGACGCGATTATGTGAATGTCATAAAATGGGAGTCGACTGTACAAAAGAATATACTCGTTTTATTGGTTATATACCAATGGAAGAACCATGTTATGAAGAATGGTATGCTAAAAATGAACCAATCATCAAACTTCTTAGAGAAAAATATCAACAAGAGAAATATTATTAATAAATTATACGTTGGCCATTGAATTTCAATAGCAAACATAGATAAAATTTTATCTATCGGTTTTTTCTCTTTATTATAATAAATCGTCAAGTCTTTAAGTCCTTTTATGAGTCTAAATTTATTTATGTAAAATATTATCATACTGTGGTTAATTTTATATATCACAAGATGGAATCTAATAAATTAATAACGCAATATCATAAAATTTTCAAGCAGTATTGATTTAATAAATCAATAACCAAATTGCTATTCCATAATACGATATCATCACGATGTAATGTATAATATTATGAAATAACAATTTGATTTATTTTAATTGTTACCAACAAATATACTTGTTATTGAATTACCATCATTATTCGATATCTATAGGTTCTGTTGCTCCCATAGGTCCAAGTATTATATAAATTAATTTTATTCTTTATTTTTGTCATTTTCTTCTTTGTCAAATTCTTCTTTATCCTTGTTCATATCATTTAAACCACCTTCTAACCAATCCGGCAACTTATATCTAGAATTAGAATAATCCGGATTCCATTCATGGATAATTGTTGTTTTTCCAATTCTACCATTATGTCCTGTTCTAATTTCATATAACAAATCTTGAATTGTACAATACATATCTAATGCTGATTCCATAGCTAATGGCTCATTAATTAATTTAGTATAATTACCCATAATGAATTCAAAAATATACTCTGCATTACTTTGAACAATTGCATATAGCAAAATACGATGATTACCTATAATTTCAAAATCGCCATCACTCACACAAAATTGATAATAACGTTCCCGATTATCACCTTTATAAACACCTACTTTATAATGATCTACGCCATATTTATCAAATAATTCACTATATGTATCTACATGGTCTTTAAAACCCCATATAACATTTTGTTGTATGTTAAAGTATAATTTGGATAATTCCGACATATTTTCTTTAGAATAATTTTCATTAATCCATTTTATATTTTTGTTTTCTGATACTTTTAGCTTATTTAATAGAAGAAACAAGTCATGATATTTATTTTCAAATAATTTGAATGCTGAATCATACAATGAAATGTATATGGTCTTATCTTTGATAAATTTCAATGAAAGACAATGATTTGTCACTGCATCGCGACACATTTCAAATGTTGGATTTTCAACATATTCTAAAATTAAACCATTATACTTAACTGCTTGCTTATACATATCAAATGTCATTTTATCGCGAATATCATCCCATAATAATAGCCACGTTGAATGTTTCAATGCAAGTAAAAGTAAATCATCTGAAGGATTTTCTAACCTCATATAAAGAGAAGGATCATATTCCACAGTATATTCGAACATTTCATTTGTTGGATTTATAATTTCATTAAATGAATAGGCATTATTTTTGAGAGCAATCCAACATAATTCATCAGTCTGTTCCTTTACATACTTAATCGATCTAGAATCTTTTTTAACCGCTACATTACATATTTCAGGTGTTTGTATTTTGACAAATTGTAAAGCATCTGGATAATTATTGACTGCTTCTATGCATAGTTCTTCGGTTTGATCTAATTTTACATATTTCAATGCATAACCATTATTTCTCACTGCTTCCATACATAGTTCATATGTTTGGTTTTCAATGAACTGCAACATTAACCCGTTTCCTTTCACCGCTTTTAAACATAAATCATATGTCTTATCATTTACAAATTCAAAATTATCAGCATAAAAATCAACAGCCATTTTACATATTTCTGAAGTTTGGCATTTTACATATTTTAAGATATAGTGATATTTAACTATTACCTTTTTACAAAATTCTTCATCGTGCCAACATTCATTATCAGTCAAATTTGTTATTTCAGACAAAATTGCATTGGTTGAACTAAATTCATTCTTAGGACTAATCATCACATCACAATTATCCGGAATCGTTACATCAGCATAATAGAGCATTGAATTCCAGTTTTTTATTAAATTATCTGCTAAATCATTCAATGATATAAATTCAATTGGTTGTTTAAATGGTTTGACAGATGACAATGCTATAAATTTTTTAGGATATAATTGTTTGAATTGTTTGCCTGATATCATATTATTGATATTATTAGTATGATATTTAGCTTATTATATTAATAAATCAATTTTTGGTAATAATATACTCATACTTATTTTCTATCCATTTGCTATTTCCATTGTTAATTATATGGCATTGTCGTTCTATATTTGCTGGGGCTGGTCCATTAGTCTCTATAACTGATCCCATTAAATATAGAAGTCTTTCGATAAAAGTCATTCTATTATTCTTATCAATCAGTACAATGGTTTGGGTTCGTGTACCATAATTTATATTGGGATAAAACCGAAAGACATTTTCATTATGCAATAACCCAAATAACTCCTGAATCAAATCTTCTTTACCAACACAATTATTTACGATCTTCGCAAACATTTCTTTGGTTACTTCAGCTCTTTCAACATAATCAAATAATCCTTTATTTTCCAACACATATACTTTTCCAGTGTCCAAAAGTGTATTTTTCTCACCATTATATTTAGAATATGACATTGTATATTTATTTTCATTAAAGTCGCCAAGTAATAGATTATAAGGCATATATTTTGTATCTTGTATTGATTCTGCATAACTTTTCATATCATTATGGTCAAAAAAATTAACTGTCAACAAACCTCTAGTTAAAGTATTAGGATTATCATTTTTCTCTGAAGCCAAATTAGTTAATGCAGCCATTCTACCATGTAAATCAATTGCTAATTGTGTTCCGTAATATAGTAAATCTTGGCTTGCTATAATATTTTTATCTGTCCAAAAATGAGAATTAGCAGTTGGTCTTGAATATGCCTCATCGCGATTTGCTATTAAAATTAATTTAAAATCATCGTTTGGATGAGTGATCCATGCAATGATACACATTTATACCGACTTATTAATAAATAATGAACTATATCATTTATTAATCAATTTTCTATAAAAATTAAGTTCTATATTTTTTCAATATATCGTCTACCATGTCGTCAACACCTTCTTCCACCTTCTTCTTATTCTTATTTTCTTTAATTTCATATAATTGTGAAACCATATCTGTTACATTCTTTCTGGTATTCTTACTAGCATTATCTTTATTTCGGTAATAATCCACCTCTTGATTCATTAATTTAATTTGGCTTTCTTTATCCTTAAGCGCATCATTTAAATGTTGTTCTTTTTTACGATGTTCTTGCTCACGGATGTCCAAAGCTCTTTGATAAGCAGTAACTTTTTTGGTGGCAATATTATTCCTGTCATCCAATTCATCAATAATATTTTTCATTTTAGTAAAAACACCAACATAGAATTCTTCTGTATCATCCATATCCTCATTTTCAACTACAGCATTCGGTTGTTGTTCTGCTTCCTTATTAGCCCTTAAGCGAATAACTTGAGTGGCTTGTTGTTCTTGTTGTTTTTTAGTCTGTACTGCTGTTTTGCTCATGTTAATATATTTATAAACAAGAAAAATAAATTTGATAAATTAGCGTATTTATAACATAAAATAAAAATTGAAAACTTTAAAAAATCAATCAATTGAGTATTAACATTAAACACAATTAATGATACAATGAATAAACTTTGTTATGATAATTTTCACGATATTGCAAATTATTTAGATAGAAATGATTTATTAAATTTGTTAAGTATTTGTAATCAAACAAGAGAATATATTGAAATATTTTATAATAAATATAATATAATCCTTCCAACAATTAATCCATTGCCAAAAGACGCATACATTAGTATTATAATATTTCAGAAACAATTAAATAAAATAAAACATCTAACAATCAATAATGATATAGAATTGATTGTTTTACCTCAATCATTACAATCATTAACTTTAGGATGGAATTTTAATCAACCAATAGACCATTTACCACAATCATTACAATCATTAACTTTAGAATGCAATTTTAATGAACCCGTCGACAATTTACCACAATCGTTACAATCATTAACTTTAGGACACAATTTTGATCAACCCATAGACAATTTACCACAATCATTACAATCATTAACTTTAGGACACAATTTTGATCAACCAATAGACAATTTACCACAATCATTACAATCATTAACTTTAGGACACAATTTTGATCAACCAATAGACAATTTACCACAATCATTACAATCATTAATTTTAGGATATTATTTTAATCAACCAATAAAAAATTTACCACAATCATTACAATCATTAACTTTAGGAATAGAATTTAATCAACTCATAGATAATTTACCACAAAAATTACAGTCATTGACTATGGGAAGAGAATTTAATCAACCTATAAACAATTTACCACAATCATTACAAACCTTAACTTTACCAGTAAAATATAATTTACCATTAGATCATCTACCACAAACGATAAAAATAATAAGATATTAAAATATACAATAAAAATAATAAAATTGTATATACCAAATTCAAAATAAATTAATTTATTTCTTCTCAAATGTCTTCAGCATCTTGATTTCATTTTGTAATGTTTCAATCGCTTTTTCATAAGCTAAACACTTTTTCTGATAAAATAGTAATTCTTTTTCTCTTTCATCAAGCTTTTTAATTGTCACATCCAACATGGTTTGTACTGATGCTAAATCATTATAATCCAATTTCTTTAGAATATCATTAATTTTAGTCTCGGTATCAATATTTGGATTTGGCGAATTACCTTGTTTTCTTAATGGCGATTTGGGGTATTCATATCTTTCAGGAGATTTATTTACTCTTTTAACAGGAACTTTTGGACTTGAATCAGACGACGATGAATTATCAGAATCAAAACTACTACATGAGCCTAATGAATCATCGCATGAACTACTAGAATCATCATCGGTATCTGGTTTCTTTTTACGTATAGGGCGTTTACTCATGTTAATACTATAGTTCAATATAAAATTTTTATTTATTCAACCAAATTTTTATTATTAAAATAATAAAAAAATGAATAAAAGTTATAATTTAACCAATTTATATATAAAATATAATCATCCATTAGATCATCTACAAAAGACAATAAAAATAACAAAAATAAAAAATATAATTCAAAAATATTTATTTATGATATAATCTATCTTCCATATCTTTGACTATATTCGCTAAACTATTTCGTCTATCTAATTTCTTTTCTGCTTTATTAAAAAGGATCATTTCATCTTTTGATTTCGGAGGTCTTGGTCTAAAAGGTTCAGCTGGTGCTCCCTGACTTGTATTAATTGTAATTGTTTCTCTACGACCTGATTTTCGTAATTCGTCTTTAGGTTTTTGTTGTGGTGGAGGACGGGTTTCTTGTCTTGGTTTATTGATTAACTTATCATTAGGTTTATCATTAGGTTTATCATTAGGTTTATCATTAGGTTTATCATTATGTTTATCATTATGTTTATCATTATTTGGTTTTCTATATTGTTCAAAACGTTGGACTTCTTGAGCTACGCTCAATGGTTTTGGTTTGGGTTTTGACGGTATGATATTATTATCTTTAAAGAATTGGGCTTCTTTCTTCTTTTGATCTCTAAACTTTTTAACGATATTATATACCGTTCCTTTTGTAATATCATATTTAACACCTAATGCTTCTAATGATTTATTAGAATTTATATATTCCTCATATATTTGGCGTTTAGTAATATCATCATATTGAACTCGATTTCGTTTATGTTTGAATCCAACCATATTATAAAATGAGAAAATAATAATAATACAACAGGTTAACTATATAATAATAGAAAAAGATTACTGAATACTATTTGAACATTGTAATTATATAAAAAAATAATAAGTATGATAGGGTTATAATAATTTGCGTATAAAAATACATAACATGGGTAGAAAAATGAGCATATAAATGTGTATTTTTTGTCCAAAACATAATTTTATTTAATGATATTATTTATCCAAAATTAATTTTTGATAAATAATTGTAATCCAAAATTATGTTTTACTTTATTAAATTTAAGTAAATAAAAATTGAATTTAAAATAAATTCAATATAAACAATTAATTATAATAACAATATAATGGATCGAAAAGAGTATCTAAAAAAATATTATGAAGAACACAAAGAACAATGGAATGTTAAAAAAATATGTAATATATGCAATGGATCTTATTCTTATTCTTCTAGATATAGACATTTTAATAGTAAAAAACATAAATTATCGGAAAAAGATAATAAAATTAAGGAACTGGAGGACAAGTTAAAAAATATTGTTTAATACAATATTATACATAAACATACTTAAAGTTTTATTTATTAGTAATACTTAATGACTGATATTATTAAAACAGACAACAAACAAAAATCGTCATATAAAAGAAGACCGACAATCAAAATTGATACAGATTATTCAAAGAAATTACAACACGAGAAATTACAACACGAGAAATTACAACACGAGAAATTACAACACGAGAAATTAAATAAAAAAATTAAAGAAATGGAAAATAAAAGAAAGAAAAAAATATATACCAAAAAATGTGATCACGGAAGACAAAAACATCAATGTCGTGATTGCGGAGGAAGTAACTTTTGTAGTCATGGAAGAATAAAATATACATGTCGCGATTGTGGTAATAGAACCAATTGTAGTCATGGAAAAATAAAAAATAATTGTATTGATTGTAGAGGAAACAATATTTGTTGTCATGGAAAACAAAAATCTAATTGTGTTCAATGCGAAGGAAGCAATATTTGTTGTCATAAAAAACGTAAAGATAAGTGTGTAGAATGCGGAGGAAGTAGCATATGTAGCCATGGAAGAATAAGGCAACAATGTCGTGATTGTGGAGGAGGTAGCATATGTAGTCACGGGAAACAAAAACATCAATGCATTGAGTGTGGAGGAAGTAGCATATGTAGCCATGGAAAACATAAATATACATGTCATGAATGTAAAGGTAGTAATATTTGTTGCCATAATAAGCAAATACAAAAATGTCGCGAATGTAAAGGAAGTAGTATTTGTAATCATGGAATTGTAAGAAATACATGTCATACTTGCGATTTTCCTATTCATCCTGAAAATTGGTGTAAAGTATGTAATTATATAAACATTCAACGATCACCACACAAACCTTATTGTTTTCGTTGTTATTGTATGACTTATCCAGATGCTAAAATTAAAGGAAAATATAAATTAAAAGAACATCATTTAAGAGATGAACTACAAAAACATTACAAGAATACAGTAATGATATTTGATAAACGAATAGACAATGGATGTTCATTAAGACGTCCAGATGTTAGAATAGAACTATTAACACATACATTAATTATAGAATGTGACGAAAATAAACACAAAGGGTATTCATGCGAAAATAAAAGAACTATGGAAATATTTCAAGACCTAGGAAATCGTCCAATAGTATTCATCAGATTTAATCCAGATTCGTATAAAGATGAAAATGGAAATATTATTAATGGATGTTTTAAAAAGACAACAACAATAGATAATTCCCTTATAAAAAAAGAATGGACCATAAGAATTAATAAATTACAGGAACGAATAGATTATTATATAAATAATATTCCAACTAAAGAAGTCACAATAGAACAACTATTCTATTGACGGTTTTTAATAATATTATTTATATATAAAAGAGCAACTGGATCATAAAATAATTATAGCACGCCTCATGACATTTGAGTATAATATGGCCCACACTATGTCGTCATTGCATCAACCCATTTAGACATCATGCAATGACTTCATAGTGTGATTTCCTCATTCATTCATTAAAATAATATCAACAACGATATCATTTTAATATTCCATAGTTTCACTTTTTATCGTAAAATAGTACTCTTGATTACAAATCGTTTTAATTATTTACCATATATCCTTCGATGTTTTCATTGAAGTCTCTTTGAATTTCATTTAAAAGTTTTTTTAGAAAATTTTGAAATTTCTGACACAGAAAAGTTGTGTCAAAAAAATGAAAACTCTAGGATCCAGTAAAAAATTCAAAAAAAAGAGACATTTGATTGATCAGAAAAGTAAACAAGTTGAATAAATTAGTAATTTCATTAATTCATTAAATCCATATAAATTCTATTGTATTGGTAATTATAAAGAGTTAAAAAGTTACAAGGCATCAATAATATTAAATGTCATTAGGTAACCAAATTAATATTATTGTGAAAATGCACTTGTTCACAATTTGTGAAATTGTGGTGAAATGTGAAAATTATTTAAAAGTAAATATGTATAGTAATTATAATAATATAGAATGAAATTTTTCTGTGAACTATGTAATTACTCAACGGACATTAAATTTGCATATGAAAGGCATTTAACCGCGCAAAAACATATAAAAAATACTAATGAGAAACCTAGACTCATCGCGAACTCCTCGCAGACTCTTCACAAATCACAAAAAAAAGAAATAAAATGTCCATATTGTAATATAAAATATAGCAGAGTAAACAATTTAACAAGACATAAAAAAGTATGTACAGAGAATCCAAATAATAAAAAAGAATCAATTGAATTAATAAAGAATGATTTAAATCACGCATTAGAAATGATTAAAAAATTAGAAGAAGATAAAAAGATTTGGGAAGCAGATAAACAAAATTTAAATAACAATATTAACCATTATAAATCACTTTTAAACAATGCTGGCGTTGTTATTAAAAAATCTGTTTCAGCATTATCATATGTAGCTCAAAATTATAAAGATGCTCCTAAATTAGATAAATTAGATGATTACTCTTATTTACAATTTAAAGATGAAAATGATGAATTTGATTTATTGGAAACAGTCTTTATTGAACATCAAAATGGTAATTTACATGAATATATTGGTAACATTATTGTAGATGCTTATAAAAAGGATAATCCAGATGAACAATCATTATGGAGTTCTGATACAACACGTCTAACTTATGTTATTAGAGATATTCTACACAAAAAAAATAGATTGGACTGTAGACAAGAAAGGAGAAAAAACGACACGATATATAATTAAGCCAATATTGGAATATTTATTGAAATTATTAATTAAATACATTGATGAAAACGGAATAGAAAATTATGTTTCCGGGCCAATCTATATTTATGAGAAAAAAGTAAATGATATGAATACAGTTCAATACATTATTGCAGATATCAAAAATAATGTTCTTGCACAAAAAATCATTAAATACATAGCTCCATCATTCTATTTAACAAGATCAGATGAATTAATCGAAACATAAACATAATGCAATGACATCGTAGTGTGGTTCCTCCTTCATTCATTAAAATAATATTAACAATGATATCATTTTAATATTCCACAGTTTCACTTTTTATCGTAAAATAATACCATTGATTACAAATCGTTTTAATTATTCACTATATTACTATTTTATAAACAAATTACCACCATCCTCTGGAACCACCAAATCCACTACCAGATGCAATACCAGAACCGCCTTGTGAACCAACTTTCACACTCCCACCAGCACTAACAGTACCAGCATTTCCCGATACATTAGCAGAACCACCAGCATTCAATGAACCAACATCACCAGTAACAGTAGCAGATCCACCAGAACTTAATTTGGTACAATTACCATTAACAGTAGCAGAACCGCCAGTATTAACTGTATCAATTTGCTTACCAGTAATTTTAACATCATAACTCCTACTCACTGGCAAAGTTTTATGAGCGCCTTGTGAAACGCCATCGACATAAACCACGCCATTTTTGACAGAAATACTGTTATTTGCTTTATACATTACTCCATCAATTTCCATTTCAACATCAGTACCTTTCACACTGATATCTTCAGATGGTTGTGAAGTCAGTCCATTATAAGTGGAATATCCACCAGTTCCATTGGCAAAGAAAAAGGACATTGTAAGTAATACGCAAGATAATATGATAAATAAATAATATGATCAAATAGTTAAATAATCAATTTTTTATGAATAAATATCATCAATGAAAAATTGATTTATAAACCCTTAACATATTCTACTATTTACTTTGATTATTCCTTCATTGGAGAACATGGCTCAACCCTCACCAAGAACCATTGAAATCACAGGAAGACAACTTCAATTCGACATTAACCCTGAAATCCTTCGACAAAATTATCGAATTTGTGATGATGTTTGTTGTATATGTTTAGAAGAAAATCAAAATACGCATGGGAGTAATAATCTTCTTTGTCCGCACATTTGTATTTGTACAACTTGTGCCATAACAAATAAAGATCATTTACCAAAACAATGTCCAATTTGTAAAATTGATGGAGAAATCATTCCGAAAAAACAAAGAACAGTAGTAGAACGAATCATGGAATATGCGGCAGAAGTTAACCGCGAACAAGCCAGAAACGACGAGGTCATGAATCACGCCACGACTCTCAAACCATTAAAAGTATTCATTGAACAATGTTTTGGATGTAATTTTAATGATAAATCAATTACTGACCATTTTAACTTACCAACAGATGCAGTTGATCGAATCTGGACATTAATTAAAATCCTTAATCATCAATTCGAAGTAAAGACAATTGATTTTAAAACCAACACAACTAATTGGACAACTGTTTATCTTCCTCAAAACATTGTTAGTACGATATTTCCAACAATTTCAAAGATTGGTTTTGTTGAAAACTGTTTCACAAGCGAAGTCTTTTTCAGGTTTGAAGAAAAAATATCATTTACATTGAATAACTCAGAAAAGAAAATTGCACAATATGAACTTCTGTATCTTTTAAGGAACATTGGACCGAATAAAATCACATTTCCAGTCTTAGTCGATATTAATCAAACAACACCTGAACAAATGCCAATTGATGAATTATTAATTCCTACTCTTAAACGGTTCAGTATCACACAGACATTTGATACAACTAAATACAAGAAAGTGTTTGTTACATTTTTGAAAGGGTATCTTTATTGGTCATCTTACTCACCAGATAATATGAAAACACTAGAAACAGAAGCAAAGCAGATCATATATTCATCTGATGGTGCTTATGCATCAGATGAATATGTTAGAAGTATTATTAAAGAATGAGTCATAATAATTGGTTTATAAAAATTGAATTAACAACTCTATTAAAATTAATTTATAGTGTATCATATAATTTTAAAAATGGAAAACATACCATTAGAAATATTACAAGAAATTTTGGAAACATTAGATTTATTATCACAAATTAGATTTACCTTAATATCGTCATTTTATCATACCAATCTTAAAATAACTAATTTATCTGATAACGGATATAATTATTTGCAAAAATCATTAAATAAATTCGTTCCGCCTGCACAAATACCAAATAATTTACGACCTATAAATCAGTTACGTTATTTATCAGATACGGTTCTTAAAAATTATAAACATATTACACAATTATCATTACCATTACATATTAAAATAACAGACGAAGGAATCAAACATCTTCCTTTACAAAAGTTAGATATTGCAAGACAACAAAATATAACAAATGACGGTATTCAATCAATGAACTTACACACCTTAATTATTTGGGGTAATATAAAGATTACAGACGACGGACTTAAACATTTGAATTTAAGAATACTGCATCTTATAGATAATTCAATTATCACTAACAATGGAATTAAACATATGACTAAATTAAAAAAACTCAAGATACCAAACAATTCCAATATTACGGATAAGGGAATTAAACATTTACAACTAGAATGTTTAGATATATGTGGTAATAATTCAAAAATTACAAATTTAGGAATACAAGATATGATCACATTGGAATGGTTGGCAGTAGCAGGAAATAGAAATATCAGCAACAATGGTCTAAAGAAACTTAACCTCGAAAAATTATATATAAATAATACAAATGTTGAAATTACAAGCGAAGGAACCAAACATATGACAAAAATGAAATAAACCATAAAATATTAAAAATTGAAATTTCATTTGTTTACAACATATAATCATAATATTAGTTAACAACAGTCGATATGATTGAATTACCACTTGAAATTTGCTTGAAAATCTTTGATACATGTGATCTTCAATCACAACTTAGATTAATCCAAACATGCCATTCATTACATTACTCTTTGCCAATCACTGATTTTTATAAGATCGAAGAGAAATATCAAAAACTGTTAACTGATGAAATTCTTATTAATTATCCTCATATCAAAAAATTGAATGCATCTGGAAACAACAATATCACAAACAATGGAATCAAGCATTTAAAACTACGACAATTAAATGCTACATATAATCAAAATATTACAGACGACGGAATTAAAGATATGAATCTACATATTCTTAATGCTGCTAGTGTATTTTGTAATATTACTGGCGAAGGAATTAAACATATGGATTCTTTGTATGATCTTGATGCAGAAAACAATAACAAGATCGCAGATGAACATTTAATTAATCTAAATCTATCAATACTAAACGCTTCCTACAATCATTGCATAACGAATAAAGGCATCAAACATATGAATCTAAATTGTTTAGTAGCTCAAGGCAATCCGAATATTTCAGATGATGGAATTGAACATATGAATTTAGAGTTACTCATTGCTACTTTTATGTCAGGAATTACAGATAATGGTATTAAGAAAATGAATCTTAAAAGTCTCATTTCATTTTATAATCCACGTATTACAGCTAATGGAACGAAACATTTGACCGGTAAAACTGAAATATTTGTTATGGTTTGATTTATTTTGCTTTATTAACTGTATTAGATAATTGTTTATTGATTTCTTTTGTAGGAATAGCACGTTGTTTCATTATTTCTGGTTGAATCTGTCCAATTACTGGTCGTTGAACCATACTTTTTGCAATTTGTTCTCTTAGTATAGCCATAGCATCGTGATGAACTTTTTGACCACAACACATAATTTTATATAATAACGTGATATAAAATTATATAATAGAATTTATAATAAATTTTTATATTTCAGTTGGACCAGTTGGACCAGTTGGACCAGTTGGACCAGTTGGTACAGAATCGTTTGCAATACTATCCGTTATAAACTGCCCATATGTATCAAATAATAAATCGAATATACTTTGATAATTTTCCATATTAAATGCTTGATTTGGAAATGTAAAAAGTTTTGTTTTATTATCATAACCTAATGGTACAGATGAATTCATTGCATTACCAATAAACATGATATGAAAATCAAGATTAGGGTATGTTGTTTGAATATATGATGACAATTGTTCTAAATGATAAATTTCATTGTTCGCGTAGTATGATCTATACGCGGGATAGATAATTCTCTTATCTCCAATATCACAAAGATTTGGAATATCATTTGATACTGGTTCTTCATATCTTATAAATAAAATCTTTTCATTTGATATCAAATAATTCATAAAGACATTCTTTTTATTTTCCAACATTTTTACAACTTGTTTAATAGCACCTTGAGGATATTTATTAGTATAACGAATATAGTATTTTACATTTGTAAGAAACTTGCGGTTTGCATTATCAAATAAATACATTTGTACAAACTTATTTTCATCAAATAATCCATCAAAGTCATTAACTAATAATTCTTTTATAGCCCATGCAGGAGTAGCCACGTCATCAAACAAAGATGTTGTTCTATGTTCTTTATCTTTACATTTACAATACATACAAGGAAAACAATTATATCCTAATGACACTATACGATCAAAATTATTCATTTTATATATAATATTATGATAAAAAATTAACCGACGAAAACAGACATGAATTAATTTCTAATAATTATAATATGAATACTAAACATAATATAAAATATACTGATCATCATCATAAAAATGATTCAACAATATCTACATCTGCGTCAATAAGTACATCATCTGAATGTGATCCACATATCATTATAGTTGTTGGCCCAACTGGGTCAACCGGATTACGCGGTCCGTATGGTTCAAAAGGATCAACCGGATCAACTGGACCAACGGGCCCATTTGGCGCAATTGGACCTGTTGGTTTTATTGGACCAAAGGGTATAATGGGTAATACAGGACATACTGGTCCAACCGGACAAACAGGTCAAACTGGTCCATTTGGTCCAACTGGTCCGACTGGTTTAATTGGATCCATTGGTCATATTGGTCCAATAGGTCCCACTGGTTTAATAGGTCCAACTGGTCATACTGGCATACCTGGCTTTCCTGGTTCTATTGGTCAAACTGGTCAAATTGGTCCAACTGGACCAACCGGTTCAACTGGATTGCCGGGACCGATCGGAAAACCAGGAATTACTCAATTACCAGGAGATACTGGACCAACAGGTCCAACTGGATCTACCGGAGCAACTGGTCGTAATGGTCCTATTGGATTTAGAGGATCACGTGGTCCAACTGGAGATCAAGGACCAACTGGAATCACGGGTCCAACTGGAATAACTGGACCCACTGGATCAACTGGACCAGATGGTTTTGCTGAATTTAAAGGGGACACTGGTCCAATAGGTGATACTGGTCCAACTGGTTATTGTGATTGTACTTGTGTTTGTACAGATCAAATACGCAATATCTTACAACAAACAGTAAATCAAAATATTACAGTTTATACAAGTGGAAATAATAATACTGTACAATTTTACGGAGTATATCCAGTTGGAGGAATAGAAATAGGTGTAACTGGTACTGGTAATACTGGCACGGACAGTCTTTTACAAGTAAATGTCATATTAAATGAGGTAGGGACATATAATGCAAGTATATGTAAGATCGCTGCATTACAATATAGTAATGTGGATTTATCATTCTCATTCATATTTTTACAAGAACCAGTACCTCCTCCAAATAATTGTGAAGCAATGTGTGAAAGATCATTACGACAACAATTAAATACTGTTGCAAACCAAGTTATTGATATTCATATGATAGGTGGATATACATTTCATGGATATATCCCACAAAATGGATTACTAAATGGCATTCAGTATGGAGTTACAATAATGTATACAATTCCTAGTGCCCAGCTTGTTGTATTAAATAACTGTGATATTGAATATTTTACATGTTAATATAATTGGTAATATAATTGGTAATATTACCAAAATATAAATTCTAGTATTTATAATATGAATAATAGAATTACGAAATCAAATAGAAAAATATATGGTTCAAATCGCAATCATCACAAGTTATCAGTTAAAAATTCTAATATTATACAAGTAAATGATAATAGTAATAATAGTAATATAAGTAGTTATATTTCACAACCAAATGAAATTATATATCAAGAAGGTCCAAGAGGCCCGCAGGGCCCAACAGGTTTACAAGGTCAACCTGGATTTACTGGTCTACAGGGTCCAACTGGTCAGACTGGTCCAACAGGTCCCAGAGGTCCTCCTGGACCCAGAGGAAATGTCGGATCAGTTGGTCCAACAGGTTCAACAGGTCCGACAGGTCCAACAGGTTCAACAGGCCCAACAGGACAAACTGGTCAAACTGGGCCAACTGGACCAAATGGTTCAACTGGTCTCAGGGGTCCAATTGGTCCACTTGGACCACCAGGCCCGATTGGAGAAACTGGTCCAGACGGTCCACAAGGCCTACCCGGTCCAACCGGCGAAACTGGGCCTAAAGGGCCAACAGGGCCAACTGGTATACCTGGATCTATTGCAGGGAGAGGTCCAACTGGTCCAACCGGTCAAACTGGAGATCAAGGAGTTATGGGTCGAACGGGGCCAACTGGTCCCATTGGACCAATGGGTTTTATGGGTCCACCAGGCTTTAGTGGAGAAATTGGACCACAGGGATTTCAGGGTCCAATTGGACCAACTGGTCTTCCTGGTAATATGGTTATGAATGGGGATACTGGTCCAATTGGTCCAGTTGGTACAGCTGAAGAATGTCCATGTGGATGTCCTTGCTTAGACCAAATGAGAAACATTTTACAACAAATAAGTCAAGGTACAGAAGTCATGGTATTTTGTGATAGTGGCGTCGGTATTAATGGATCTGTCATAGGTGTAACAGGGACTGGTGATCCAAATACCGATACAATTTTTGTAGTATTTGATTTTAATAACGCTAGACAAGCCTATATAAATATATGTCATATTTCTTATCTTCAGTGTTTTGATACTAACTTTTCACCAGATCTTTTACCAGAACCAGATATTCCACTTATAGGATGTGAAGCTGACTGTGAATTATCAATGAGAAACCAATTAATTATCGATTTAAATAACGATTTTGGTTATAATCTTGTATTTTATATGGAAGGTAATACTAATTTTCAGGTCTTTGATGATCCATACATTATTGCATATGGAGTTGTATTAATCAATAATGGATTTAACAAAGGTATTTTTATTATTTCAACGTGTAAAATAAATTCATATGGCGAACCATATCCATAAGAAAATAATTGAATATAATAATTATACAGTTATTTCTGAAAAGTTAAAATCTAATATTTATATATTATGAATAATAGAAATAAAAACATATATATACAAGAACAAAGTAAAGATTCTAATAGTATAAACCAGACATGTTGTGTTTCATCAAGTTCAAATGGTCATATCGATTTAGTGGGCCAAACTGGCCCAACTGGTTTTGCTGGTTATATGGGTATAACAGGTATAACTGGATCAACCGGTATACAAGGACCAACTGGATTGGGAGGGTTAAGAGGTTCACCCGGACCACAAGGACCTAATGGGTTTGATGGTCAACCAGGTCCTACTGGTAAAAAAGGGTCAAATGGAATACCGGGTCCTACAGGTACTTCTGGTTCGCGCGGGCCAACTGGTTCATATGGTTCAACTGGAAATACTGGTCCAATCGGTGTAACCGGGCCATTTGGATTTGTTGGTTATTTTGGTCCCACTGGATCCACTGGTTTAGATGGAGATACTGGACCAGATGGTAAAACCGGACTAATAGGTGATACCGGAGAACAAGGTGAATCATCAGATAAAGGTGATACTGGTCCTACTGGTCCTACTGGTCCAAGAGGACCACAAGGTCAACAAGGTTCGCGCGGATCTATGGGAGTGACCGGACCAATTGGTAATTCAGGAATAACTGGACCACATGGTTTTATTGGACCTATTGGATTAACAGGACCAACTGGTCCACAAGGTTTTATTGTATTAAAAGGTGATACCGGACCACAAGGCCCAATGGGCTCAACTGGACCTTGTTTATGTGGATGTGGTTGTTTAGATCAAATGATAAATATTCTTTCGCAAATACAGAACGGAGAAAATATAGGATTTTATACAACAAGTGGAACAAATCTGACAGGAACATATTTGGGTTCAACGGGCATAGGCGAAGCCACAATGATTAGATTGCAAATTTCCCAAAATAGTCAGGTATGTATTAATTTATGTAATATTAGTTCAATTCAAGCATTTGATCATATAGATCCATTCAGCTTCATTGCCGAACCTAATCCACAATATACCGATTGTGAAGCTGTTTGTGAAAGATCAACCAGATTTATTTTAGAAGATTTAGGTTTTCCGTTAACACTCTTCATATCAGGTAATATAACATTTAATGGTATATCTGGCTCAGTACAATATGGAACTGTTGAAATCGATCAGCTTTTAAATGAAAATCCATATAAACTTATTATATCTACATGTAGTATAAATGCATTCGAGCAATTTAATTAAGTATATATAAAACTATTTTAATAGTTTAATATAACCTATTAAATTTGTTCATTAATAGTATAATGAACAAATTTTTGGTTTTTATAATAATAAATTCATTTTTAGGTATATCATTATATTATTTAACAAAGATTTATAATAATTTTATCATCTTATATTTTTTATATTTATTTAAGACGTTGATAGTCTTATTTATAACCAAATATCTACAAAGGAATAAAGATTATATTACCAATAGAAAAGAAACATATTCAGTTAATAGTTATATTCTATTTTCTACATCTATGCTAATTGAAACATCAACTCATTATTTTATCACATTGTTCCATCAATTCATTCCAACGAACTTTGTCTTCGACTTTATAACATTTATACCAATATCTTTTATATTTGAACTTGTTTATGATTTTCAACATTACTGGATTCATAGATTTGCACATTCGAATAAGACAGTATATAAATATTTACACAAAGTCCATCATGAAAAAGTCATGACAACATACTTGGATACCTATTATCAACATCCAATTGACTTAATTCTATCCAATTCAATTCCTTTTGTTATAACAATAATATTATTAAATCGGTTTTCATATTTACAATTTTGTCTTATTACCATATATAAAACAGCAGTTGAGATTGCAGGCCATACAGGTAAAAAGACTTATCCGACATCATCTTTTCCACAACTTCCATGGTTAGTAAAATATGTCAATATTGAACTATATACAGAAGATCATGATTTACATCATAGACATTTAAATTGTAATTACGCTAAGAGATTATCTATATGGGATAAAATGTTTGGTACTTATTATCCAATTATAGATAATCATTTCGAAACAACTATAAAATAACATAAAGTAGGGTCTATCATACCAACCATAAAAACACTATTTCTAGAATAACATTAAGATGATTTAGAAAAACAATCTAAATAAAAATAGTGTGAAATTATTTAGGATCTATAATAATATATTCTAGTATTATTATATGGATAATAAATCAAAAGATAAGACACAGACCCGTGTTATATTAAATCATAGAAATAAAAAACATCATAATAATTCGAATAGTTCTAATCGTTATTGTGATGAGCGATCTATTAGTTCTACAAGTTACTGCGATGATGATTCTTCGTGTGTTAAGGAAATTGGTATATATGGACCGACTGGACCGCGTGGGCCGATTGGTCCGGTAGGTCCGCGTGGTTATGATGGACCATCCGGACCATCTGGACCAACTGGACCAAGAGGATTTGCTGGACCAGCTGGACCAATAGGTCCGCCTGGTCCAACTGGTCAAAAAGGTATTGGATCAACGGGACCATATGGTCCATCTGGTAGTGCCGGTAAAGACGGTCCAGTTGGTCCAACTGGTCCAACTGGATCAATTGGTCCAACTGGTATGCCAGGATCTGCTGTAGCAAAAGGTGATACCGGATCAACCGGTGCTACTGGTTCACAAGGATTTATTGGACCAACCGGTCAACAAGGATCTACAGGAACCAAAGGTGATACCGGATCGACTGGTGCTACTGGCCCACAAGGATTTATTGGACCAATAGGTCCACAAGGATCTACGGGAATCAAAGGTGATACCGGATCGACTGGTGCTACTGGCCCACAAGGATTTATTGGACCAACAGGTCAACAAGGAGCCACAGGAAATCAAGGTGATACCGGATCGACTGGTGCTACTGGCCCACAAGGATTTACAGGACCAGCGGGTCAACAAGGATCATCAGGAAATCAAGGTGATACTGGATCTACTGGTGCTACTGGCCCACAAGGATTTACAGGACCAGCGGGTCAACAAGGATCATCAGGAACCAAAGGTGATACCGGATCGACTGGTGCGACTGGTCCACAAGGATTTACAGGACCAGCCGGCCAACAAGGATCTACCGGAAATCAAGGTGATACCGGACCAACTGGTGCAATTGGTCCTATCGGACCGACTGGTATGGCCGGATCTGCTGCATCTAAAGGTGATACTGGTCCGACCGGACCAGTCGGACCAACTGGTTTAGGGAATACTGGACCAACTGGTCCTATTGGTTCAATAGGACCTATTGGTTCAACTGGACCAACTGGTTTAGGGAATACTGGACCAACTGGTCCTATTGGTTCAACTGGACCAACTGGTCAATCTGTTATTGGTCCAACTGGTCCAGTAGGTCTAGGGGCAACGGGTCCGGCAGGTATTCAAGGTCCAACTGGACCAACTGGTCAATCTGTTATTGGTCC
>Ga0154020_10001501_pt1 | contig 28688 bp, 20 predicted proteins | sample Klosneuvirus_201_FD_109709 | JGI IMG/M metagenome (GOLD analysis project Ga0154020, IMG submission 109709) | Active sludge microbial communities from wastewater, Klosterneuburg, Austria - Klosneuvirus_20160825_MG | ecosystem: Engineered > WWTP > Aerobic digester > Activated sludge | place...
ACACCGGCACCGCTGCCCACGCCCGGGCTGCCGTGGCTCTCCAAGGCGATCGCGGTGAGCTTCCCCTTCTTGTCGGCGCCGAGTCGGACGCGCTGCCGGGAGGACGGGCGATTGCCCCCCGCCAGGTGCTCCGCGCGCCGGTCGAGGATGAGCCGCACGGGTTTTTGGGCCTTCTTCGCCAGCTCCGCGGCCAAGAGGGTCTCCGGTCCGGCCCCGAACTTGGAGCCGAAGCCGCCGCCCATGAACTCGCAGTGCACCCGCACCTTGGCCCGCGGGACCCGCATGGCTTCGGCCACATCGGATACGACGCTGGCGATGCTCTGCGTCGAGGCCCAAACCTCGAAGCCGCCCTCCGCCGTGGGCGCGACGACCGAGCCGTGCGGTTCGAGGCAGCTGTGGGTCTGCACCTGCGTGCGGAATACGAGATCGACCGCCGCCGCCGCGGTCTTCAGCGCGGCTTCCACGTCTCCGGTCGGCGCAGCGCGGCGGCTCGGGATGGGGCCACGAACGTTGCCGTTCATCGGGACCTCGTCGGGCGCGGCAGCGTGCACGGCCGGCGAACCGGGCTTCATCGCCGCCTCGAGCTCGGTCACTGCTGGCTCCGGCGTGAGCGTGAGCTCCACGGCCCGGATCGCGTCGCGGGCCTGATGGATCGTATCGGCCGCGATCGCCACGATCTCCTGCCCCTCGAAGCTGACCCGGTCTCCGACCTTCACGGCGGCGTGCACCGCGCGCACGCCCGGCATCGCCGCGGCACGGCGGGTGTCCAGGCGATCTACCTTGGCCTTGGGGTGCGGCGAACGCAGGACCTCCGCGCTCAGCATCCCGGGCAGCCGCACGTCGGTGGTGTACCGGGCCTTGCCGCTGAGCTTCTCCGCACCATCGACGCGGGGCAGCGCGTGACCGACCTGGCTCAGCTTGGCTGCGCCGTCCCAGGGGCGTGGCTCGCCGGGAGGGATGTCCGCCGCCACCTTCTCGAGGTGCCCGGGCAGCCCGAGCTCGAGCGTCGTCTTGGTGCTCATCGCTTCCCTCCGTTGCTAGCGAGGCCCTGGAGCGCCTGGGTGATGTGCGGCTGGGATCCGCAGCGGCAGAGGTTGCCGGCCAGCGCGTCGTTGATCTCGCCCGAGCTCGGGGTCCTATTGCGGTCGAAGAGCGCACAGGCGCTCATGACGAAGCCCGGGATGCAGTATCCGCACTGGAGCCCGTCGGCGGCGTGCAAGGCAACTTGCACTGGGTGCTGCCCACGCTCGGAGATGCCTTCGATGGTGGTGACCCGCTTCCCCTCGACGTCCAGGGCCAGCGTCATGCAGGAGCTGTGCGGACGCCCCTCGATGTGGACGGTGCAGGCGCCGCAAGCGCCGCGGTCGCAGGCGATCTTGGTGCCGGTCAGATCCAGCCGGTAGAGCAGCACCTCCGCCAAGGTCTCGCGCGGCTCGACCAGGGTCCGCGTCTCCTTGCCGTTGAGCGAGAATGTCAACGCCACTGCTCCCGGACCGAGCTCGCCCGAACGCTTGCCCGAGCCATCCGCCTTCGCCAACGCGGGCAACAGCGCAGCGGCCGCTCCGCTGGCACCGATGAAGCCTCGCCTTGAGATGCCGTCTGCCATACCGCTTGGTAGCGCGGTCCCCGCCCGAGGTCACCCCGTCGTGACGATCAGGCCGGGGGGACGTTGCTGCTCGCGTGGCGTAGGACTTGAACGTTCCTGGAAGCATGGCGCTTTCACGTCTCCCGGTCCGCGTGCGGGCTACCCACGTGGGCGATGGAACCCTCGTGGAGGCCCATTCGGTGTTTTGTCCTTCGCGTCAGAGCTCAGTTTCGCTCGATGAGTGCCTCTGCTGTGCGCATTGCACCGGGGCCGCAGTGGACCCCAAAGACGGGCGGTATTTCCTGACCTGCACGCCCCCGATGGCCCCAGCGGTCCCCGATGAGCCCGCAAGCTTTGCGGGGACCCGGTCGCTGCCTGTGGAGGCCAAGCGAGCGGACCACACCCCGGTCTCGACCATCATGGCGACCCCGGTGCAGTGCGTCTCTCCCGAGCTCAGCGTCGAGCAGCTGACGATTCTCTTGCTCGAGGGCAACTTCAGCGGCGCGCCGGTGGTCGACGCCAAGGGGAAGCTCGTGGGCATGGTGAGCAAGACCGACCTGCTGCGTCAGTCGAGCGAAGCGGACGGGAACTTCGACGCCGAGCCCCTCATCCTCCGCAGCAAGCAGGGGGTCGAGTATGAGCTCGGCCCGGGCTTTCACGCCGACCGTATCGCCAGCGCGACGGTCGAGGAGATCATGGCGCCGCTGGCCTTCTCGATCCCGGAGACCGCGCCGATCGCCCAGGCCGCCGCGCTGATGGCCTTCGAAGGGATCCACCGGCTGCCCGTGGTGGGGCCGAACGGCGAGGTCGTGGGGCTGGTGTCCTCGCTCGACGTGCTCCGCTTCGTCGCCGAGCAGACCGGCTACCTGCGCTCGCGGCAACGCTAAGCGAGCTGACGGCGCGCCTCCATCAGCGCGAACCCGAGCAGGTTCCTCCCCCCGTTATCGGCGGGATGCCTGGTCCACAACATCCTTGCTTTGTAGGGCCTAAAACCGTAAGAGTCAATAAGACTCAATTATGGAAACCAAGAACCTCGTACGGCTCAGCAAGTTCCTGAGCTTCATCCTTCGGCACGAGCCGGAGAGCATCGGCCTCAGCTTGGATCGCCAAGGCTGGGCCGAGATCGACCGACTGATCGAGCTGGCCAACGCGCAGGGCAAGGCCCTCAGCCGCGCGCTCATCGAGGAGGTCGTGAAGAACAACTCCAAACAGCGCTTCGCCATCAGCGAAGACGGGCGGCGCATTCGGGCCAGCCAAGGTCACTCCACCGAGGTGGAGCTGGGCTATGAGGCCCAGGAACCTCCCGCGGTGCTCTTTCACGGGACGACCGCGGCGGCGCTCTCAGCGATCCGCCAGGAGGGCCTGCAGAAGATGGCCCGACATCACGTGCACCTCTCGGCGGAGGTGGAGACGGCCAGAAGCGTCGGTGGTCGCCGAGGAGCGCCAGTCATCTTGAGGGTGGACGCGGCGCGCATGCACCGAGACGGGCACCACTTCTACGTCTCCGCCAACGGCGTGTGGCTCACCGAGCAGGTGCCGCCCGAGTACCTCGATCAGTAGCCCTCGTGGTGGGTGTTGTACTGGGCCCAGGCCTGCTCCGGGCTGCCATAGCGCGCCTGGATATAGCGCAGCATCCCCACCGCCTCTTCCAGCGGGTTCCCAATGCCCGCGCGACCGCTCGGATAGTAGTTCTCCACGTTGGACAACAGGAGCTGGCCGAGGCCGGACGCCGACGAGGTCGCCGAGATGATCCCAGCCCGCAGCTCCGCGTGCACCTCGCGGGGCGCGCGGTTGCCGTAGGTATAGTTGGGCCGCCCAGTGATCCCGTCCGACTCCGCGTTCAAGAGCGCCGTGAGCGCGGTGCTCTTGGCCCAGGACGACGGCACATGCGCGATCGCCGCCGCCTCGGTGAACAAGCGCTCGGTCACGTACGTGCCCGGGGGATAGCGCGCCAGGATCGGCACTCCGCCCGGCGTAAGCGCGGGCGCGATAGGCCGCGTCGGCTGCCCGAGCGCTAGAGCGTGCCAGGTCGCTTGATCGACCCGCCCCGTGCCGGGGAGCCCATGGTCGACCTGATATTCCAGCACGCCGGTCCGAGTCTGACGTCCAAAGTTCCCGTCGGGCTCGCCGACGTCGTAGCCCAGCGCGTTGAGCCGGTATTGCAGCAGCGTGACCGCGGCCGAGACGGTCCCCCTGCGCACGGTGGGTTGGAGCGCCGGATCGAAGGCCGCCGGCGAGACGAGGCCAAAGAGCACCGAGCTGGCCAACGCGCGATCCGCCTCGGTCGCCACGCTGCCCGGCACCGCCAGCGTATCGGCCGCCGCGATCGCCACCGGGCTCAGGCCCGCGCCGATCAGCACCGCCGCGCCGGCCGGGCGCGCGAAGCTGGACAGGAGCTCGATCGCGCGAGCCCCCACGTCCGTCGAGAGCGCCTGAGAGGGCATCACCATCGAGCGCCGCAGCGCGAAACCGAGCGGGCGATCATCCGGTCCGTACAAGGTCAGGGCGGGGCTTCGCTCGACGGGCGGAGGGGCAGCGGTGCCCGTCGAAGAGAGTGGTCGGAGGAAAAACTGCGTCGCCGCGCTGCTCTTCATTGAAGCCGTTATCGTGAGTAATCGCGGAATGTTGCCTTACGTGAAATCGTAGGATCCGTCCTACAAAACCGCCCTACAAGCGTAGGTCAGGAGGCCTCATCCGCCGCGCGGACGAGCAAGCGTCGCTTGAGCAGCTCGGTCGTGAGCACGTAGGCCGCGGAGATCCCCACCACTAGCGCCAGCACCGAGAGCGGCAATGGGGTGAAGCCGAGGCGAGAACTACCCGGGATATACGAAGAGGCCAAGGTCAACACGATCACCCCGGCCGTCAGCCCGGCGAAGAGCTTGCTCGGCCGGCTCTTCCAAAACGGGCGTCGTGTGCGCACGACCATCGCGATCAAGAGCTCGGTGAGCAGCGACTCCACGAACCACCCCGTCTGAAACAGCGACACCTTCGCCGAGAACAAGAACCACAAAGAGGCGAAGGTCAGCAGATCGAACAACGAGCTCAAGAGCCCAAAGGCGATCATGAAGCGCAGCACCAGGCTCATGCTCCAGCGGCGAGGCCGAAGGATCGCCTCCGGATCGACCGAGTCCTGCGCCAGGCCGATCGCCGGGATGTCCGAGAGCAGGTTGTTGAGCAGCACCTGCCCGGCGGTCAGGGGCAAAAACGGCAGGACCACCGAGGCGAAGGCCATGCTCACCATGTTGCCGAGGTTGGCGCTGGTGGTGGTCAGGATGTACTTCTGGGTGTTCACGAAGGTCTTGCGACCCTCCTCGATCCCGCGCCGCAGCACGTCGAGATCCCGCTCCAGCAAGACGAAGTCCGCCGCGTCTTTCGCGACCTCCGTGGCTTGATCGACCGAGACGCTGGTATCCGAGGCGTGCATGGCCGGCGCGTCGTTGACCCCGTCTCCGAGGAAGCCCACCACATGCCCGGTCTTCTTCAGCGCCAAGATGATGCGCTCCTTCTGGTTGGGATCGACCTCGACGAACAGCTGCGTGCGCTCGGCGGCGTGCCACAGCGCCTCGTCCTTCATCTCGTCGAGATCGTGGCCGCTGAGGACCTGCTGGACGTCGATGCCCACGGCCTGCGCCACATGCTCCGCGACGAGGCGAGCGTCACCGGTGATGACCTTGACCGCCACATGGAGCCGGGCCATTTCTTCGAGGGCCTGACGCGCGCCCGCTTTGGGACGATCGGAGAAGCACAAAAAGCCCAGGAAACGTAGGCCTTCTTCGTCCTCGCGCCGGTAGCCCGGACGCGCCTCGATCGACCGCTGGGCGACTCCGAGCACGCGCAGGCCCTCGCGGCTCCAAGCCTCGAAGCGTTCGGACAGGGCCGCGCGCTCCACCTCGCCGAGGGGCTGACCGCTGGGGAGCTCGCTCGAGATCTCCAGGAGGTGCTGGAACGCGCCCTTGGTCAGCAGGCGAACACCGCCGCCGTCGCGCACCACCACCGAGAGCCGCTTACGCACGAAGTCGTAGGGAATCTCGGCGAGCTTCACCACCTCGGGCGGAGGCTGGGTGGCCACCAAGATCGCCGCGTCGAGGGGGTTGGCCAAGCCGGTCTGCAGCGCCGCGTTGATCGCCGCCACCTGAAGCACCTCCGCCGAGGGCTGTCCGTCCACGCCATAGGCGCCCTCGAGGCTCACCACTCCTTCGGTGAGCGTCCCGGTCTTGTCGGTGCAGAGCACGTCGATGCTGCCGAGGTTCTCGATCGCGCTGAGCCGGCGCACCAAGACCCCGTGTTGGGCCATGATCTGCGCGCCCGCCGCCAAGTTCACGTTCAAGATCGCCGGGAGCAGCTCGGGGCTCAGCCCCACCGCCAGCGCCAACGCGAAGACCAGCATCGCCAGCGGGGGCCGACCGAGCAGCACGTTGGCGGTCAGCACCACCACCACCATCACCAACATGGTCGCCATCAGCACGTAGCCGTAGTGCCTCAGGCCGCGATCAAACTCGGCCTCCGGCGGCCGCAGGCGGAGCCGCTCCGCCAACTTCCCAAAGTGGGTGGCCGCGCCGATCTCGGTGATCACCGCGGTGCCCGTCCCCGTGCGCACGCTGGTGCCCGACAACACCAGGGAGCTGCGCTCGGCCAGCGGCGCGGTGGGCGCGACGACCACGGTGGTCTTCTCGATCGGGAAGCTCTCTCCGGTGAGCACCGCCTGGGTCACGAAGAGATCCTGAGCGCTCAGGAGGCGAGCGTCGGCGGGGATCAGGGTTCCCGCGCCGAGCTCGATGACATCGCCCGGGACCAGCTCATCCGTCGACGTCTGCTCCGGGCCGTTCGGTCTCCGCACCGTGATCTCCGACCGCACCCGGGCCCGCAGCTCGAGCAGCATCCGCTCGGCGCGATACTCCCGAGAGGCGCCGAGCAGGATGGTGCCGAGCATGATCGTCAGGACGATCCCGGCGTCGATGAGATCGCCGGTGAAGGCCGAGACGACCGCGGCGATCACCAAGAGCAAGACCAGCGGTCCCTTGGCCTGGCGAGCGAGCGTGCGCAGGCGCGAAGGCGGACGCTGCGCCCGCAGCGCGTTGGGCCCGAGCTCGGCGCGACGGCGCGCGCTCTCCTCCCGGCTGAGGCCGAGCGGAGAAGACCGGAGGGCCGCCAGCACCGCATCGCTCGACTCGGACCAGGCCTTGAAGTCGGAGCTTGGAATGCCCACGACTACCATGACTCGCGCCTCCCGCGTCGGATGAGGAATTGCGCGGCCGGCTGTTGCCAGGAGCCTCAGAACCGGGTGAGTTCCCCGGTGATGCCTCTGACGCGCCGCCGCGCGCTGCTCCTGGTTTTGTGGGCTGCCGGCTGCGCGACCGAGCCCCTGCGGCCGTTTCCGCTGGCTGAGGCGCTGTGGGTCGACCCCGATCAAACCCCTTATCGCGGCGCCCCTCCTGAGTTCTACTCGCCGTATATTTGGGACGGCGCCAACTATTCGGTCTTTCGGCCCCTGGTCTATCTATGGCGCTTTGAGGCCTCTACCGCCGCGACCAACGTCAACGCCTTCGATGAGGTCCCGGGCTCGAGCTGGTTTCAAAACCGCATCGGCCTGCACACGATGAGCCCCGCTGAGGCCGCGCGCGGCGCCTGCGACGACGCCGGCGATGCGATCTTCCCGCCCTGGACCGTCACCGCCGGCAAGCCCGACGGAGCCTCTCCCGGCTTCGTGGCCAAAGACGCGCGAGGCAAGCGCTTCCTGGTCAAGACCGATGGGCTCCTCCAGCAAGAGCGGCCCACCGCGGCCGATGCGATCGGGGCCGCGCTCTTTCACACCGTCGGCTACTTCACCCCCTGCAACCGCGTGGTCCACCTTCGCCCCGAAGATCTTCGCCTCAAGCCCGGCGCCGAGATCAAACGCACCAGCGGAGCGCGGGAGCCCATGACCCAGCTCCACGTGCAGGCGGTCCTCGACAAGGCCATGAAGCTCCCCGGCGGTGAGTATCGCGTCGGAGTATCGGAGTTCATCGAGGGACGGCCGATCAGCCCCTGGAGGTTCGAGGGCGTCTGGGAGGACGACCCCAACGACGTCATCCCGCACGAGAATCGCCGGGAGATCCGGGGAATGCGGGTACTGGCAGCCTGGATCAACCACCTCGACTCCCGGCAGGAGAACAACTTAGCTTCGTGGATATCGACGGGCCCGGAGGACGTCGGCTATGTCCGGCACTATAAGTTGGACGTGGGTGACTCCTTCGGAATCCTCCAGGGTCCGGAGGGCTTTCATCGGCGCTTTGGGCACTCGGGATACTTCGACCCCGAACATATCGTCCTCGACTTCGTGTCGCTCGGTCTCATCGATCGGCCCTGGTATCACGCTGAGCTCGGACCAGCGGGCCGGACCCTGGGATACTTCAGCGCGCAGGCCTTCGATCCCGATGCTTGGCGGCCGGGCTATCCCAATCCTGCCTTCGACGCGGCGGACGAGGCCGACAAGGCCTGGATGGCGCGGATCATCGCCCGCATCAGCCCCGCGCACGTGCAGGCCTTGGTGGCACGGGGCCGCTGGACCCTGCCCTATGCCGAGGAGGAGTTGCTGCGCGTCTTGCTCGAGCGGAGGAGGATCTTGCTCGAGCGCTACCTCGGTCGACGCTCGCCGCTGACCGCGCCCCGCCTCGAGGATCGCCGCCTGTGCCTGGAAGACTTGGCGGTGGTCGGAGGGATTCGCCCGGCCAACTCCCGCGCCTATTCGGGGACGCTCTATGGCCGAGGCGCTGCCGCGGTCAGTCTCCCGGTTTCATCTGAGCCAGTGTGCCTGAGCTTGCCGGAGGCACCGCCCGAGGCGTCTGGGCCCGTTATCGGCGGGGTGAACCCGCCTGCGGGCGCGATCGCTCCGCTCTACGCGTTCTTCGTCCTCGACGTACGAGCGCTCGACCAGCCGGCGCCGCTGCGGCTCCACCTCTACGCCGCGGGGGGTGCGTGGAAGCTCGCGGGGCTCGAGCGCCCAGCCTCGGCCGAGGAGCCAGGGTGGTGAAGGAGCTCTGGGCGGCGTGCCTCGCCGGATGCATCGCATTCACCGCCGCCGCGGCCGAGCCGGAGGCGGTCCTTGGCGCGGAGACGACCACCACGGCGACGGTCGCGGCCCGCCCAGGACCTCGGCCGATCCCGAGCTATGACGGACGTCCTCCGGCCGATCCCACGCTGGGCGCCCAGCTCCTGTGGGTGCCTCGGGTGCTGTTTTATCCGGTGTATCTGAGCACCGAATACCTGCTCCGTCAGCCGCTCGGTTGGCTACTCACCGCCGCCGAGAAGGGCAACTGGGTCGATACCATCATTGGCTTCTTTACCTTCGATGAGCGGCGCCTCGGGATCGTCCCTATCCTGTACGTAGATCTCAACTTCAAGCCGAGCGCGGGCTTCTACATCTTCTGGAACCAGGCGCCCTTCACCGCCAACCAGATCCGCACCAGCCTGAGCTACAGCGGCAGCGACTGGATGAACTTCGCCCTCACCGATCGCATCGAGCTCGACGAGGGTGGGGAATTCTCCGCGGGTTTTCACTACGCCAAGCGACCCGACTATCTCTTCTTTGGCCTGGGCCCCGATAGTCGGCGGAGCGACCTATCTCGGTACTTGCGGCGGAGCGTGGGCGGGGAGCTGAGCTGGTCGCGTCCGCTGTGGCGGAGCAGCGCGGTGCGCCTGATGGCCAGCATCTATGACAACCGCTTCGAGATCGATGACTCCACCTACCTCGGCGAGAACCACACCCTGGGTGAGTCCATCCGAGCCGGAGCCTTTCCGGCTCCCCCCGGTCTCGATGGCTACCTCGCGCTCACCCAGTCCGCCGAGGCCACCCTCGACACCCGCGAGCCCCGCCCCGCCGAAGGCACGGGCCTGCGCCTCCACGCCCGGCTCAGCCACTCCACCGAGCTGAAGCACCTGCCCCACGCGGAGTGGCTGCAGGTGGCCCTAGCCGCTTCGGGATACCTCGATCTGTCGGCCAACCGAGTGCTCGGCCTCAGCGTCTACGGGGCCCACACCGCCGGTTTTGGAGGCCCTCACCCCATCCCCTTCACTGAGCTCCACCAGAGCGGTACCCACCCCTTGCTGCTCGGCAGCTTCGAGCCCGGTAGGCTCATCGGCGAGAGCTTGTTCGTGGCCAGCCTGGAGTATCGGTATCCGATCTGGGTGTATTTGGACGGCGCTCTGTACTACTCCGTGGGCAACGTGTTCGGGCCAGGGTTTGAGGGTCTGGAGGCCGAGGCCCTCCGCCAGTCGTTCGGCCTGGGGCTGCGCTCGGTCGGTGATCGCGATACTTCCTTCAACCTCCTGCTGGCTTTCGGCACCAAGACCTTCCGCGAGGGCGGCGGGATCGAGAACCTCCGCTTCGTGCTGGGTGCCCAGACGGACTTCTGAGATGCGCCGAGCGAAGTCACTCTTGTTGCTCGCGCTGCTGGCGGCCTCACCGCGGCCGGCGAAGGCCCAAGCCGAACCGGTGCCAGACCCGGTGGTGTGGTCCCCGAGCTGGTCGCGCGCGGGGGTGCCCAACTATGTCCTGACCGGCGCCGCGGCCACGCTCAGCCTGGTCTTCGCCATCGTCCCCCCGATCGGCGCGCAGCCTTCGACCAGGCTCGGCTTCGATGAGAGCGCCCGGGCTACGCTCCGTCTCCAAGAGATCGAGGAGCGCTACATCGTGCGGGACGCCAGCGATGTGACCCTCTCCTTGCTCGTCACCTATCCCTTCTTCGTCGACGCGCTGATCGCCGCCCAGTGGTATCGGGCCAGCCCCGAGGCGGCCTTCGAGATGGCGGTGATCGACGCCGAGGCCCTGGCGATCACCGCGGCGATCCAAGGCGTGACCAACACCCTCGCTGCGCGGGAGCGCCCCTTTGGACGCGACTGTGGCGGGGCTTTGCCGGGCGAGCTCAACGACTGCGTCAGCTCCATGCGCTATCGCAGCTTCTTCAGTGGGCACTCTTCCCTGGCCTTCACCAGCGCCGCGCTCGTCTGCTCGCACCACCTACGGCTCGATCTCTTCGGAGGCGGCGCTGCCGAGCTGGCCACCTGCAGCCTGGCCATGGGTACCGCGGCGGCCACCGCGCTGTTCCGGGTGATGGCCGACCAGCACTATCTGTCGGACGTGCTCACCGGGGCGGCGATCGGCACGGTGGTAGGCTTCCTGGTGCCCGCGCTGCACTATGGCTTCGCCGACGGCACGAGCTTCGGGAACCAAAGCGCAGAGCTGGAGCTGCGGCTGCTGCCTACGAGCAACGGGCTCACCGTAGTGGGGAGCTTTTGATGACCCGAGCGGTGCTCTTGGTCTTGGCCGCCCTCCCAACCATTGCGCTGGCCGAAGCTCCGGAGCTCACGCGCACCGCGACGCTCGCCGGGGAGCCCACGCGCACCGCCACGCTGTCCGTACAGCCGACGCGCACCGCGACCTTGGCCGAAGCGCCTCCCCGCTCCTGGTCCGAGGGAGAGATCCGTAGCTTCTTCGCCGCCACGGTGGATGTGGGATTTCTCTATCTCCGTCCGCGCGCATCCCTGGGTTATGGAAGGCCCAACTATCTGTGGGTCGGGGCCGAGGCCAACCCGATCATCACCAGCGCGGGCTTCGGCCTATACGGCGGCGCGCGCGCGGCCCTGCCCTTCGTGGATGTGCGCGCGGGAGTGCGGGCCTTCTTCGCCTTCGAGCACTCCTACCTCGCGCCCGCCGAGACCTTCGACCGCTTGGCCTTGTCCACCAACCGTCAGAAGGCCTCCTACTATACCTGGGAGACCGAGCTGACCGGCAGCGTCCCGGTCGGCCCCGGGGAGATCGGCGCTCAGGTGAGCGTCTCGGCGATCCAGGGCGTGCCCGCGGGTGAGTATGTCTACGAGGAGACGCTGCACGTCATCGCCAAGCCGCCGATGATTTGGCGGGCGCGCCTCGGCTACAACTGGTTTTTGATCCCCGGGAGGCGACATAGTATCGGCGCCGTGGCCGACGTCGTCGCCGTACCGGGTCGCGCCACTGCGCTGGTGAGGGCCGGCCTCGTGCTGCGGGTCGTACTATCCGACTCTTTAGAGGTCCGCGGGACCTTCGTACCCACCGTCTACAGCATCGACCAGATCGGGATCTTGGGCGCTGACTTCACCGAGCTCGGCCTGCGTTGGCGCTGGGCCACCGGACGATGAAGGCCGGGTGGCTCCTCCTCGCGGGGTGGCTCGGGGTGGCAATGCCCGCCGAGGCCGCACCGCCACAGCTGAGCGTGGAGGGCGCCGATCTCGCCCTGACCGTGGGGACCTTGGGCGGCGCGCTCCTGCTCGGACTCCTCCCCACGGAGCCGGCCGCGCCATGGGAAACCGAGCCCTTCCCCGGCGACGAAGGCTTTCGAGGCACCTATAATCCCCGGTTCGATGCGCGCTCCGATCTCTTGCTGGCAGTGGGCTTGGTCGCGCCGCTCATCAGCCAGAGCGCGCTCGGAACGGAGGGCGACGGCGCGCGAGCGCTCGCCCTCTACGGCGAGACCCTTGGCCTGAGCGCGCTCCTCAACGGCGCTCTGAAGGTGGTCGTGAACCGGCCGCGACCCTACGCCTACGCTACGACGCCCGAGGCCACCGCCGTAGGGAGCAAGGCCGGCAGCGATCGGACCCGCTCCTTTTACTCCGGTCACTCGGCGATGAGCTTCGCCGCGGCGGTGAGTGGCTCGCTGCTCGTCTCCCTGCGCACGTCCGATCGTCCCACGCGGGCGGCCAACTGGGGCCTGAGCCTCGCGCTGGCCTCCTCTACCGCGGTGCTGCGGGTTCGCGCCGGAAAGCACTTTCCGAGCGATGTGATCATCGGCGCGCTCCTCGGTTCGACCGCCGGCGCGCTCGTCCCGCTGCTCCACCGCGCCGAGGGCTCGAGCTTTGAGCTTCATCCCGAGGAGGTCGTGGCGGCCGCGAGCGGGACCCTGCTCGGGGTGCTGGTGGCGATACTATGGCCCGACGATCCGCCGCCGGTGGCGCTCGGCCCGGGGATCATCGAGGGACAATTCTAGACTGTCCGGCCGCCGCCAAGATCTTCTGCACCCGCTCTCGTTCCCCCGCGGCGAACGACATCAGCGCGCGGGTCACGTCCATATGATCCTCCATGGCGTCGAAGAAGTCGCTCTTCTTGAGGCGCAAGAGGGTGCTGGGCTCGGAGCAATAGATCTCCGACCGCTCATCATTGCCCGACAGCGCCGCGAAGGGCGCGACCAACGAGACCGGCCGAAACTCCGAGGGCCACGCCGCCCCGCGCCGCACCTGCCGGATACTCCCGCGGCACACGACCCAGAAGGAGTCCGACGGCGCACCGGCGAGGTGCAAGATATGCCCCGCGGGGTGCTCGACCTCCTCCACCATCGCGGCCAGCTCGACCACCACCTGCAAGGAGAGTGCGCGAAACACTGGGACCCGGCGCAGCGCCAGGATGCGCTCCACCAGGCCCAGGGGCGGCGACAGCGCACCCAGGTGATCCTCGGCTGCGACCGGCGGATATAGCTGTTCCGGCTCCAGCGTGAGCCCGAGGCGCTCGATCGCCCCGTAGACGAAGGCCACGGTCCGGCGGGCCCACTCGAAGTTATCGGCGACGACCTCGAAGTACTCTTCCGCCAGGAGCTCGAAGGCCCGCACCTCGGTCTGAGCGATCGCGGTGCGGCTGGCGGGGATGGCCCGCAGCAGATCGATCATCCCTACCGCGCCGGGCGCCTCGATCAGCCAAGCTGCCTCGGTGGGGTGCTCGAGCCGGACCACCCCGGACTCGAGGAAGACGATCGTGCTCAGGCGCTCGCCGATCGTATAGAGCACCTGTCCCGCGACATAAGTTCGGGGCTTGAGCTGCCCAGCCAAGTATCTCAGCGCAGCGGGCGGAGAGCTGGTGTGCGTATCGTTGACCTTGCGGAGGAAGATCTCCCGCTCCACCAGGGAGCTCGTGTCCTCGCTCATGAGGGGCTCTCCAGGCTGAAAGCACCCATGAACCGCGACGCCCGCGCCACCTCTTCGACCCTCGACCTCAGGCGGGCGTCATCGAGGCGCCAAGCCACATCGGCGGCCAGGGTGGCGATCGTTCGATCGCCGTCGCTCAGCAGTCGCTCCAGCGCCTCAGCCGCGCCCTCAGGGAAGTATCCCGGGTTCAGCTCCTCCCTGACCCGATCGATGCGCTCCTCGTCGGGCAGGTCGTCGGTGACCACCCGGAGCAGCGCGCGTACGAGCTCCCCGGCTGGCCCGAAGCGGGGATAGTCCAGGGTGAGGTTGTCCACGAGCTCCACCGCGGCCGAGCGAACACCACGCTCACCGTCCTCCAGCGCGTCATGCACGGTGCGCAGGTTCTCTGTGCGATGGAGGATCTGAAGCAAGCGGAAGGCTCGGGAGCGCGCCTGACGGCCCTTCTCCAAGATCAGCGCCTCCAGGAGGTGACAGGAGGCCTCGGCCCTCAGGTTGGTCATCGTCATCGTGCGAATGGCCCGCACCAGCCCGATGAGGCGAAAATATTCGAGTAAGTTCCGCCTTACTTCCTCCAGGAAGCGCCGCTTGTCGACCCGATAGGGCTTCTCGTCGATCATACGGCCTAGGCCGCGCAGGGCTTTGAAGCGGATGGCGCCCTTTTGGCCCGAGGTGAGGACATCGACCAACACGTCAAAAGCTCGCTGATTCCTGAAGCGCGAGATCGTACGCGGAAGATGGAGCTGTACGCGTTCCTTGGTCGCCGGGTTCGACAGAGCCAAGATCACCGCGTCGAGCCCAGCCTCCCCGCAGGCCAAGATGGCCGCGCGCACCGCGGTCCGTTCGTCGCGGTAATCGAGCTTGGAGATGAGCAGCGAGAGCAGCTCCGGCACCGGCACATGCTCAATGGCGTGGGCCAAGGCCTCGAGCTGCCCGTCGTCGTCCTGGGCCGCCAGGCGCTCGATCACCGGGACGAACGCTCGGTCGCCGCTGTTGGCGATCGCCTCGAGGAGCGCGCGACGGGCGGCCCTCCCCTCGGAACCCCGTTGGTCGATGATGGCCTTGAGCCGAGGATTCTCGAGCGGATTATCGGGATGTTCACGCAGCGCCAAGGCGAAGGCGGCGTAGCCTTGGACCGTAGGGCTCTCCTGCTCCAGGCGAGACTCGATCGGACCGAGGAAGCCCCGCCGCGCCAGCGCGATGACGGCCGCGACCCGCACCTCCTCCGCGGCGTGGGTCAGCAGGCGCTCCAGGAGCGGGATGGAGTCCCGGCGCTTGCTGCCCGAGACCGCCGGGATCGCGCGGACGAGGACCGCGGGCGACTGGTGATAGAGGATGAGGCTGGGGATCAGGCGGGCCCGATTCTGGCCGACGAGCAGCTCGATCGCCGCCAGCACCCGATCGTCGTCCGGGCTGGAGAGCGCCTCGATCACCACCTCGACCGAGTTGAGATCCAGCCTGAAATCGCCGCTCCGCTTTTGCTCCAAGGCCCGGCGAAAGAGATCGGTGTAGCGAGGCCACAGGCCCACGGCCAGCCCCACGGCGATCGCCGAGAGCCCCGCCACGATCGCCGCGAGCCAGCGCGGCCCGTCCAGCTCGAGCTCGGCCAGGACGAACACCAGGCCCGCCGTCGCCGCCTGCGTACCGCGGACGACGCTGGTGTCGACCAAGCCCTTCACTCGGCGGCGGACCTCGTCGGCCAGCGGGAGCCAGGTGAGCTCGGAGGCCACCCGCTGCAGAGAGTGGCGGAGCGCGCCGTCGGCGCCCTTGGTGAGCAGCACCGCAAAGAGCGCGCCGCCGGTGAGCAGCACCGTCACGCCGCCGGTCATGAGCAGCAAAGGCAGGAGGGTCATCGCGCCGATCACGCCGACGCGGCGGATGAGTCGGCTCGACAGGAAGAGCTGGACCGTAAGCGCGACCCCGTTGAGCAAGGCATAGTAGCGCGCGATGAAGCGGCCGAGCTCGGGGCCGCTATAGTTGTGGGCGGCCGTCGACTTCATCAGATAGTCCACGATCAGGACCACCGCGGTGATCACCACTGTGCTGAGCGTCAGCCGGAAGACGTAGGGGTCGAGGAGGAGCTTGAGGAGCGGCTCCGCCGGCGCGGGCTCAGCCTGGGGAGTGATGGCTGGGGCAGTGGCGAGCTCATCGCTGGGCAGCGCGGTGAGCAGCGCGGCGACGGCCAGGAAGATCAGCGGCGCCAGCACCAGCAGGCCACGCACCTCCATGAGCTCCAGGACTCCGGCGGCGATCGTCGCCCCGCTGACCGCCCCCAGCACTCCACCCGCCGCGATGGGGCCAAAGAGGCGCTTGCCTTGTGCGACGCTGAAGACCTGGCTCGAGAGCGCCCAGAATTGGGCCACCATCACTGTAGCGATCACCCCACTCCAGACGTAGAGGGCGAAGACCAGTGGCGGGTTCAGCGGAAGAAACCAGAACGCCAAGGTCCCATTGGACGCGGTCATCAGGGTGAAGATCAGCGCGTTTCTCCGGCCGAAGCGGCGGACGAAGCGGTCATTCCACCGCGCAAAGACCAGCGTCAGCCCAGCCAAGGCGGCGTAGACGAAGGTGAGTCGACTGACCGGGAGCTTCCCTAAAAACAAGGCATCACGGGCTGTTTCCAGCATCGTGTGCGCGCCGACCACCCCAAAGAGCGTGAAAAAGACCGTGGCCAGGAGGCGCCCCTCCCCTGCGCGTAGGTCGAACCAGCGCGAGAGTAGGCGCATGCGCCCTGGATCGATCGCACAGATTTGAGGCTGAGACCACTTGGCCGGCCGGGTAGGAGAGCATAGCTTGGGAGGGTGGAAGCCTGCGACGTCGGGAACCTCGGAAGCCACGCCCAAACCGTCCGGCTGCGGGGCGGCATCGCCGGCCTCGCCCTGGGTCTGATCTTGGCCGTGCTCCTCGTTCACTTCGGCGTCTCACCGCTCTATCGATCGCTCCTCTTCGTCCCCTTCTTCGGCGGAGCCTTCGGCGCCTACCAAGGCCTGTTCCGTACCTGCACCGGCGCGGCGGCCCGGGGAGAGCGCATCACGGACCAGGGCGTAGAGCGCGTCATCGACCGAGATCAGGCCCAGCGCTCCAAGGCCGACGCACGCCGGGTCTTGCTCGGCGCCGCCGCCACGGCCTTGGTCGCCACCACGCTCGTCGTCCTCGCCCCAGGCTGAGCCCAAGAGCCCGGGATGCAGCGCCCCTTCGAGCTGGCGGCCCGCCAGATCCACGACGATCGTGAGACCTGCGCCTGGATGCCGGTGCTCTATGAGCAAAAGCGTCAGCGCCTCCGCGCGTCACCGCACGCCTTCTTGAGGGGCACTCCGCGCCTGTTCTTCCAGGTTTTGGCCGAAGATCCTTGGCTCGCCGAGGGGCCACCAGGTGAAGGCACCATCGTCGGCGATATGCACCTCGAGAACGTCGGCGCGTATCGGACCGACGACGACCGCGTGGTCTTCGATCTAAACGACTTCGACGAAGCGCAGCCGGGGCCCTGGCGCATCGACGTGCTGCGCGCGGCGACCAGCGTCGTCTTGGCCATCCACGCCTTTGATACCTCCCATGAGTTGGCGGTGGACGCGGCGCTGGCGCTGCTGCGCGGTCATCGCGACGCGCTCTTCGACGGGCTCGGTGGTGACCCGGAGGCGCTCTTGCCCGCTCCGATGAAGCGCTTCCTCGAGTCGGTCCGCGGCCGCAGCAAGCAGGCCCTCCTCGATGCGCGGGCCCCCCGGCAAGCGGGGAGCCGTCACTTCCTCCGCGGTGAACGCTACGTCGATCTCCCGCCGTGGCTGGCCGCGCAGGTCCCGGCGCTCCTCGCTGAGTATCGCCGCGTGCTCGGGCCGCGCGCCCCGGTGCACGCCGCCGAGTGGGAGATCGAGGACGCGGCGCAGCGGATCGCCGGCAATGGGAGCCTCGGCACGGTGCGCATCGCGCTGATCGTGCGGGAGAGCTCGGGCAACGAGCGCATCGTCGAGCTGAAGCAGGCGCGACCCTCGGTGGTGGAGGCCATCGTGGGCCAGGCCGACCCTCGCCCGCCCGCGCGGCGCGTGGTGGAGAGCGCCCAGGCCTTGGTGGCTGGACCGCCACGGATGCTGGCCGCGCTGGAGCGGGTACCCGACGACCTCTCGCTCACCGGGCGCCAACTATTCCCCCAGGAGGATAAGTTGCTCCTCCAGGAGGTGCGCTCGGCCAAGCTGAGCGAGGTGGCCGGCGCGGTGGGGCGGATCTTGGGCGCGGCGCACGCGCGCGCGGCGACCAAGGCCGTATTCCGCTGGAGCGAGCGGGATCTCGACGAGATCTTGGTGCGGGCGGTGGCGCTGACGGGGATCTTCGAGGCCGCGCACTTGGCGCATCTGCGGTTGACGGACTAGCAAGCTGCTAAGGGCTGTCTGCCTCAAACACGCTCGCCGCCCCCTTCACCCGCCGCAGAAACTCTTGCTTCAGCACCTCTTTGCTCTGCGATAGCGCCCACTGGTGGTGGTCGTTGAACGACTGGCTCTCGCCCTCCAGGTTGGGAACGCGCCAACCCCAGCTCAGGTAGCGGACGGAGGTGTTGGCATAGTAGCGGCAGAGGCGATCCTTGTCGGCGTCGAAGAGCGCGTCCACGGCCTTCTCGAAGCCCAGGCTCACCTCGGCCACCGCGGCGCTGCGCCCCTGTGACTTCACCTTCTGCCGCAGCGCCGCCAGATCTTTGTCCGCCTCACCCTCCATACTCCCGAGGCGCTTCTGCATGAGGAGCTCGTAGGCGAGATAGTCGGTCGCAGGAATGGGGCGGCCGGGGGCGAAGGTGTTCCGGGCGAAGCTCGGCTCGTCCCAGGGCAAAGCCATGAACGCGCTCGGCTCGCGGTAGGCCATGATCCCGAGTCGCGCGCCCAGACGGTTGGCGCTGAGATCGCGGCTCACTCCGGGGTCGCTGAGGCTGGCGACGGAGGGATAGTTGCCGTTGAGAGTGGCGACGGGGTCGTGGCGCCAGTGACTCTCGCCGATCTTCGAGGGATCGCCGAAGACCGGGTGATACTCATGGGCGTCGCCGATGCGCACGGCATAGTTGTAAGCGTTGGCCTCCTCGGGGCTGAGATCTTTGGGACGCTCTACGTAGACGGTGGGTTCGCCGGGAGGGCCGGGCATACTATCTGCCAAGTATCCGCCCAGCGCGCCGCGCGTGCGATCATAGGCCTTCGAGACCCAGCCCGCCGCGCCCCACTGGTCGGTGTGCTCCACCTGCTTCTCGAAGGCCGCGCGGATGTCCTGTTGCCCGTACTCCGTGTCGAAGAGCGTGACGAAGGCGTACATGGCCTGGTTTACGGTGTGCCAGCACTTGTCATGGCCACGGTCGAAGGGTCGCCCATCGGCGATGAAGCTCGGAAAGTAGGTCGAGGCGGGACCCCAGGCGTTTTGGAGCCCGTGCGCCGCCAGCGCCACCAAGGAGGTCAGCATGATGAGTTGCTGGGCGGTCCGAGGATTATCGGGGAAGAGCGGGTCGTCGGCCAAAGAGGCGGCGGCGATGGCCCGCGTCTTCTCGAGGAGCTCGCCCACCCGGGTCGGTCGCTCGGGACCCTTCACCAGGGCCTCGATGGCCCCATAGACGTGGTGAATGTGGGGATTGGCGGCGACCTGCGCGGCCGCCCAAGCCTTGAAGGAGTGCTCGTGCTCGGCGTCGGGCAGCGCGCCCTGGGCCAAAAACTCCACCGCCAGCGCGCGATCTAGGGCCGCGCGGGTCAGCCCACCAGGGGCCAGCCGCTCAAAGAGGCCGGGCCGCGCGAGGAGGCTCTGCGCCGCCGAACGCACCTGCTCGGGGAGCGTCGTGTCGAGCGCGCAGGCCTCAATGTCGTCCCTGCTCAGCGCCGCTCCTTTGAGCTTGCCGCGCAGCGCGAGGAGCGGGCCCAGGGACTCCTCGAGCAGCGGCACCAGCGTGGCTATGGGCAGGTCACTTTGGAGCTTGGGCGCTGGGCCAAAGGCGGCGATCTTGGCTGCCGCGTTTTCGAGCAGCTCTTTGGGCTCGACCCACACGCCTTGGTCGGGCGTCCAGCGCATCCGGCCGTGCTCGAACACCTGGAGCGCGTTGACGCCGGGATACTCGGGGTCCGGAGCCTCTGGGCCGGTCGGTCGGCCGAGGACCGTATAGTAAGGCGCTCCTCCGAGCTGAGGCTGCTCGGAGACGTAGGTCATGAAGAAGCCGTTCACCACCGGCTCGGCCTCGCCGGTCGGGGCGGTGACCAGCATCGAGCCGTAGGGGTGATTGCTGCCCTCGGCGAAGAGCTGCCCGAAGCCCTCCCCCACGTTGAACAGCGGGCTCTTCGCGGCGCCGCGGGGCGCGCCAGCCAGCGCGGAGGCGATCGCGGTCTTGGCAGCGGCGATGGCCTCGTCGGTCTCGCTCTTGGGCGGCTGGATTTGCCCCAAGAACAGCGCGGTCGATCCGCCGAGGGGCTTGCTCGCGCCGACCTTGGCGGTGCCCCCATAGCCCAGCCCAGAGGCCTGAGAGGCCTTCTGGAGGTGCCCGATCCAGGCCTCGGGGAGGGACAAGCCTTTGGCGTCGCTGAGGACGGTCTGCGCGCTCTCGCCCCCCGCTAGACGCTCGAGGAGCTGCCCGAACGACCGGAGCTGCTTGGGGCCATGGACCAACACGCCCTCTTTATACGCCAGGGCGGCTGAAATCCCCCACGGCCGGACCCTATGGCACGCAGGCCACCTGGTACGTCACCTCCACCACCGCCCCGGCGATCGGGGCAAAACCGGGCCGAAAGCCTAAGCTGTTGGTGGCCGCGTCATAGGTCCACTGGGCCCCGCCGGCCGAGGACATCGCCACCCCGTCGACGCTGACCACGATCGACGTCGGGATGGCCTGCGCGCTCAGGGTGAAGCGGCTCCGAAGGCCGAAGGTCCCGAGGCCGATGTTCTGCAGCGTGGCACCCCAGTTGGCGGTGCAGATCGACTCGACCACCCCGCCGGTGGCCTGGGCGACCTCGATGTAGCGAGCGCCGGGGCTGGGCCCAAAGGAGCCGCAGAGAGGGTCGTTGGCGCTCGGTACCACGATCGCCGAGAAGGAGAACTGGGCCCGGTTGTGGAAGCCTTTAATGTTCCAAAAGAAGCTCTCGTAGAAGGCCGGGGTGCGGCCCGACTGGTCCTCTTCATCGGAGACCACGATGACCGCCAAGGAAGCGTCGGCGCGCAGGAAGGAGCGGTTGCTGGTGCTGATCAGGGGCTCGCTCAACGCCAGGAACGCGGCCTCGAGGCCCTGCTCCGTGGAGGATCCGTTGGTGCCCACGTTGGTGTTCCCGAGGAAGACGCGGGCGGCGTCGGGGGTGCGGGGCGTGATGATCGACGACCCACCCTGGCGAGAGAAGTGGCCGCGCGCGCCGAGCGCGTCGACGTCGGTGGTGGTCACGGCGATCTGATAGTCCACGCCGGTGCTCTCGGCGTAGCTCAAGAACGCCCCGAAATTGGCCCCTAAGTTCGCTTGCTCCTCGGCCATCGAGCCCGAGTTGTCGACGACGAAGAGCACATCGACGGTCGGCGCGGGGAGCTGCGTGAAGCGATCGGTCAAGGTCGGCGCGAAGTCGCTCCGGCCGCGGAGGGGGATCATCAAAGGGAAGAGCGAGTCGGTGTGCTCGATGAACAGCGCCCCGAGATCTTCGCCCACGTCGCGGGGCCGATAGCGCAGCTCGAGGCGGAGCTCACCGCCCGCTGGGATGGAGCTCGGGATCGGCGCGGGGCTGAGCTCGTACTCCGAGGAGGTCGACGCGTCGAGGTAGGCGCGGAGCACGGTCACCGCGGTGGCGCCGGTGTTGTAGAGCATCACGGCCCGGCTGGGTGAGCCACAGCCCGGAGGGATCACCGAGAAATCAAGCTCCGAGGGCAGGGCGTGGAGTGCACCCACGGCGCTGCTCCCCATCAAGGGAACCCGCAGCTCGGGCTGGCTGGCGTCATCCGAGTCGAAGACCAAGCTGCCATAGGCGTTGAGCGAAGCGATCGCGCCCGCAGGCGGGTTCATCCCGCCGCTAACGGGCCCAGACGCGTCCGCGCTCTCGGTCGGGGTATAGGTAAGGTCGAAGCGCGTCGAGGTGCCGGGCATCAGCACGACGTCGGCGGCGTTGAGCGCGCGAAAGGCGGTGTCCCCGGCGACCCGCACGTTCGAGAGGGTGCAGGGCGCTACGCCGGTGTCGCTGACCACTACCGGCAAGGTCGCGACGCGCCCCCGCTCGACGACGCCGAACTGCACCGTGAGCGGAGTGACCGTCAGCGCACAGCCGCTCGGTGTTCCTCCGGAGCCGCGCACCGGGACCACCAGCGGATCGCTATCGGGATCGCTGGAGCGCACGACCACCTGAGCCTCGTCGGGGCCGGAGTCCTGGGGGCGATAGCGCAAGATGACTTGCACTTCGGCGCCACCCTCCAGGGTCAGCGGGGTGGTGGGGACGCGGATCAGCTCGATCTCCGCAGAGGGTCCGTTGAGCTGGATCTGGCGGATCGTGAGCGGGGCGTTGCCTTGGTTGACCAAGGTGAGGACGCGGCTCGCCATGCCATTGCCGATGGCCACGGTCCCAAAGTTGAGGGCCGCCGGGAGCGCGGCGATATCAGCGCCTACTGACACCCCGCTCAGCGTGACCACCGCAGCGTTCTCGGCGTCGGCAGTGGCTGGGTCGTCCCAGGCGCTCGAGCGCACGACGACGCGGGCCGGCTTGGTCCCGGGCGCGCCGCTGTCGAAGCGCACGCCCACCCCCAGCGTATCTCCGGGCGCCAGGCTCAGCGGCAGCGCTTGCTCGGGGTTAAGGACGTAGGAGGGGCTGCTGCCGGCCTCGAGCTCGACGCTGCGGACGAGCACCGCGCTCTGCCCGACGTTCTTGGCCTCGAAGCGCTTGCTCGAGCTGAGCCCGGACTCCAGCGCGCCAAAGTCGAGCGTCGCGGGGCTCACGATCAGCGCGGGTTTGAGCCCCACGCCCCGTAGGCCGACCTCCTGGCGACAGCCGCCCACCGAGCACACCGCGATCGGGAGCTGGTTCAGGATCTCCCCCTCCTCGATCGGACCGAACCACACCTGGACGGTGACCGCGGCGTTGGCGCCGAGCTCGAAGCGGAGCGGCTCTCCGACCGGTGGATCCATGCCCCCGGCGTCGCTCACCCCAAAAACCAGGGCGAATTGCGCCAAAGGACCCACGCTCACGCTCTGCGCGAAGTTCGCACGATTGGTGATGGTGAGCTCGAGGCTCTTCTTCTCGCCCACGGTCACGTCCCCGAAGTCGAGCGCCGCCGGAGACAGCTCGACGTCGGCCTGCACGCCCGAACCGCTCAGGAGTACGGTGGTGGGCCGCTCTCCCGCGTTGTTGAAGAGCTGAAGCGCGCCGCTGATCGGCCCCACCGCCTTGGGGGTGAAGCGGACCAGGAGCTCGCGCTTTTGCCCCGCTTCTACCAGCCAACTGCCCTGCTCAGTGACAGCCCCGAAGGCCGGGGCGAAGGGCGCGTCGCTGGGCTCTACCCGCGAGACCATGGTGCAGGCATCGTCAGCGGCGCTGCCCTCGGTTGGGGCAGCGGCGCAGACGACCAGCGTCAGCTCCCCGCTGTCCTCCACCGAGAGCGGCAGGTCCTTGAAGCCGCCGAGGGGCACCTCTCCGAACTCCATCGCGCTCGGTGTGGTCTGGATGCTCGGGGCGAGCCGGCGGAGGGGTTTGGTGTCATCGCAGCCCAGCGCGGCATAGCCGGCCAAGGCGGTCAGGACGATCAGCGGGTGCTTCTTCATGGGAACATCAATCCTTGGCTTACGCGGTTCGTCGTCTCGCCCGGGGCCAGGCTGTACGCGCGGCTCACGGTCTCGACCGGGGTTTGGCGGGCCTCGTCCCAGCCGTGGATCTGATCGCGATCGACGACGAAGACGGTGATCGTCGAGGGCGGGGAGGCGGGCGGCTCCCAGGCCGCGAGATCGAGGGGCAGGGTGGGGAGCGCGATCTCTGACGCGTCGGGAGGGAGCGCCGCGCGCCAGTCGTAGCCGCTGTCCCAGGCGGCTTGGGTGGAGATGAGGTCGGCTCCGAGCGCGGGACGACCCAAGACGAAGCGCAGCGTTGGCCTCGGCGCGCGCCGATCCAGCGCGAGGTCCGTGGCATGCGGTAAGAGCGCCGCCGCGTCGAGGGTGAGGTTCCCGGCCCGCGGGCTGCGGCTCAAGATCCGCTCGAAGCCGAGCGGCATCGTCCCGCCGCCGGCGCGCGGACCGCTGAAGCTGAGGATCAAGGTGGCGGCCACGTTGGGCCCGGGCAGCGGCGGGACCCTCAAAACCTGGGGAAAAGGGCCACCGATCGAGTCCGAGGGGAGGAGCGCGCCGTCGATGTCGAGCGAGAGCCCGGCCGACGACGCCGCGCCGCTCGGGATGTTGGTGGCGTCGACGAAGACCGCCTGAAAGTCTGTCCGCCACGGGCCGAGCGCGACCTCCGTGGTCGGACTGCGCGGGCTAACGTCATGCGTGAGAGCGTAGGCGAGCACGTGCGAGCTCGCGTCGACCGCGCGCGCCAGGACGTCGAAAGTGCGCCGCGGCCCTAGGCAGGCCTCGGTGATCGCCAGCGGGGGTATGCTGGTCGGGGGGTCGTTCACCGCCGTCCCGGCGCAGGTCGCGCTGATGTTGTAGTAGCTCGCGCCCGGATAGGAGCCAGGGAGCACGATCCGCGCGGTGGTGATCGGCAATGCGCTCGGGCGGCCGAGGTCGATCGCCACGTCGTCGCCGGGCACGACGCGAGCCACGGTGAGGAGGCTCCGCGCGCCGGTCGGTGCGACCTGGCTGAGCACGGTGATGCTATCGCCGGTGTCGACCTCGTGCTGGGCGACGCCGAGCTGATCGGTGCGCTCATGACCACGGATCGCGCCCCGCGCGTCGCTGAAGAGGACGTGAACGCCGACGGTGGCCGTGCCGCTGAGCTTCACCGTGACCCGGAGCAGCCCCCGCGCCAGGCCGGCGTCAGGCTGCTCCGCCGCGTCGGGTGAAGGGCGCGCATCGAAGAAAACCGTCGCGTCGAGGCCGCTGGTGTCGCCCGCGTCCGGCGGGGCCGAGCTTCCCACGTCGAGCGCCCCGCCGTCCGCGGCGAGCAGGCCCACGTCGAGGAAGACAAAGCCGCCGTCGACCTCTGCGGAGCGAGGATCGATGCGCTCCGGATCCGAGCATCCTGGCCCGGCGATCGCTAGGAGCGCGAGCAGTGAGGCTGGGCACCGCCGTCGAGGTGCAATCAATCCTCGCGGCCGATTCGGGCCCATCCGCAGCGTGGGCACTCCTGGTGGTACAGCGAGTACAACTGCGTCGCGGCGCCTTGCGGCTGGACCTGACTCGACCGCGATCCCTTGATCGCACCTCGCCGGCGGCTCACTGGTCATGATGGAAGCGATCACGCCGAGGGGCGTGGGCGGTTTCCATCAATCGCAGACGGTACGGAGTGAACGTGCGACCTGCGCCTGATAGCGCCCGGCGGGGAACTCCCGGAGGTATGCGGTCCAGTGCGCGCAGGCCCGGGGACGATCGCCGATCTGGACCTCGAGCAAGCGGCCGATCTCAAAGCCGAGCACCTCGCGCTCGCGCTGACCGGCGGCGGAGGTCTCGAGGACCTCGAGCGCGCGCACGGCCTCGGGGTAGCGGCCCTGCGCACGGAGCGCCGCGACCTCGGCCAGCGCCGCCTCGAAGGCCGCCTTGTTCACCGCGCGATCGTCGGGCCCGGGGCTCGGAGGCGCGCTCGGCTCGGGCAGCGCGGCAGGGACTCGACCCTTTGCGCGGGCCGGTGGTGCGGAGGGTTCCGACGCGTTGAGCGGAGCGATCGGGTCCGCGGGCGGGGTCACCTCGTCGATCACAGGCCCGGTGCTGTTGTTCCAGCGAAGGCGCCGACCCGGCGTGACGTCGGTGATCTCGCCGCTCTGATCGCGGAAGTGGATGCGGCCTTCGAGGAGATCGACCTGACCGCCTTCGGCCTCTTCCACCACCACGAACTCCGTGCCGAGCACCTCGATCGCCCCGCGCTGGACCACCACGCGAACCGGAGGTGCGCCCGCGGCGACCTTGTCGACCTTGAAGCTCGCGCGCCCGCGCAGGAGGCGCACGCCGTCCGGGAGGGGCTCGAGCTTGGCTAGACCTTCGGTCCGAAGGTGCAGGCCGGGAGCGGGCAAGGAGTATCCACAGGCACCCCTGACGACGATCGCGGCGCCATCTTCGGTCGCGCTGCAGGGCTCCTCGCTTGGCTGAAAGCCGAGGACCGCCCGTGTGGTCACGGGTGCCGGGGCTGGATCCGGCCTCAGCGCCGCGCTGAGCGCCGCCCCGAGCCCGAGCGAGAAGGCCATCGCCGGCACCAGCTTGTAGGCCAGCGGGGCGGGGCGTTTGGCGCTGAGCGCGGCGCGGATCCGGAGATCGGCCTCGCTCGAGGGCAGCGCCTTCGACCACCGCTCATCCGCGGCGCGCAGGGCCTCGAGGCCTAGCTCGTCATCGTTCAGCGCCACTTCTGCCTCCGTTTGCGCACGCGCGTCTCGGCGCGGGCAACCAGCTTGCTGACGTAGCCTTTGCTGTGGCCGATCAAGGCCCCGATCTCGAGGAGCTCCTTGCCATCGAGGTGGTGCATGCAGAAGGCGATGCGCTCCTTGGCGGGGAGCTCGCTCAAGATCTCCTCCGCCATGACCAGCTCGCGGTGGGCGCTGGTCAGGCTCTCGGGCGTCTCTTGGACCCGGTCGCTCCGGCCGAAGAGCCAGCTCAGAGACGCCGCTGCCGCTACCTTCTCCCGGCGGATGCGGCTGATGCTGACGTTGGCGGTGACGCGGTAGAGCCAGCGGCTGAGATCGGTGCGGGCCTCGAGGCGACCGAGGGCTTCAAAGAGGCGGAAGAAGACGTCCTGGAGCACGTCCTCCGCGAAGTCGCGGCGGCCCGCGCCGTAGCGGAGCGCCAGGCGAAAGACCTCGGCCTTGTGGCGCTCGTAGAGACGCGCGACCTCGGCGACCCGCGCGGCGTCGTCCGGAGGGGATGCGGCGATCGGGCCCACGTTTGGATGCACATCATCCACCGCATCCTTCACGCCGAGGCGGTCCTCCGGTTTCCTTAAATCGGCCATGCGTATCGAAAATCCAGCATTAACGAGGCCATCCAGGCCTGCCGCTCCCAGACCAGGGCCCCGTTGACGCGGTGCTCTCGGGCCCGCCCGCCCAGGCCAGCGTAGAGGCCCAGCTCGAGCTCGAGGCCCGCGCCCAGGCGGTAGGACAGGGCCACGTTCCCGAGCAGGCTCCATTCGGCGCGATCCCCGCTGGCCGCGCCGTTGATCGCGAAGTGGTGCCAGAGCACCCCGCCCAGCGCGGAGAGCGAGGCCGAGAAGTCCTCGCCGAAGGCGCGGCGCAGGGTGGGTCCGAGGAGAAAGGAACTCTCGACCACCTGCCCCTCGCCAGAGGCTCCCGAGGGGGAGATCAGAGCCAGCGCCGATGCGCCCAGGCCGAGGGGCCATAGATAGCGCGCGCTCAACGCCACGCTGGGATCGATCGCGCCCCGCGTCAGCGCCCCGGCGTGCAGCGCGAAGGAGAGCTCGCTCGGCGGGGGTGGCCCTGGGTTTGGGCTTAGGCTGAGGTTCGGCTGTCCGCGGGCGGGCTCGGCCGAGACGCCGCGCGCCAGGACCACGACCGCTTGGGCCAGACGAGCCTCGAACTGCCCGGCGTCCTCAGTGTTCTCGGGCGACAGCTCGAGCGTAGGCGGGAGCCGCGCGCAGCTGGTGGCGCTGGCCGCGGCCACGATCGCCGCGCCTTTGGCGCTGAGGCAGACCTCGACGTCCCGCGGCCGACCCGCACCGACCAGGCCGAAGCCCTCGGACAACAGGCGCTGCCGGAGCTGGGCGAGGAGGCTCGCCGAGCTGGAGCCACGCAGATCGCTGAGGCAGACGGTGCGCGGGAGCGAGACCCCGGGCAGCGCGCCGGCTTGCTCGAGGCTGAGCACCGCCGCTTGGTGGACCTCGAGGAGGCTGAGCGCGCTGTCATCGCGCGGGACCTCCTGGTGGATCGGGCGTTGTCCGATCGCGTCGAAGGTGACGAGGTCCTTCGTGACCACGACCGTCAACTCGAGACCGGCGGCCCCGCGCTCAGGAGCGAGCACGTAGCCCTCCTCGAGGAGGCGCTCGATCAAGGCGGCGCGGACGCGGCTGGTGTCGCCCCCTCCTCTGACCTGAACCCTCACCGAGCTGGGCGCGCTGGCGACCAGACCGAGCAGCAGCGCGACGCCGAGGTGCACGGGCGCGGAGCCTAGCCCCCCGCGTCCAAAATTCCTCGCACAATTCGAAGGCCCGTAGTCGCTCGTTCGTTCAACGCCCTAACGGGCCGCTCCGCTTCACGTATTCCGGATACGAACGCCGTCAGTGGGCTCGGCAAGGAGGCTTCCTGCGCGAGCTGACCGATGCCTTCGAATCGACCCCGCCGGCCGGTTGGGACCGGACCGGCCGCGATGGTACCCGGAGGGTGTGTTCACGGTCGGACTTCGGTCGCCTCGGGCCGGAGGAACAAACGAACGACGGAACAGGAAATTCCGAACTGTTTTTGGCGGGCTTCGAAGTGGCCGGCCTGGGCGGCGATCATTGGCTCGATGTCCCCAACTCCACAATCTCTCGCACCTGATCTGGTGCTCGAAGGCCTCCCGCAATCAGGACCCGCCATTTCACCGAATCCGCCTCGATTCCCGCGCCCGGAGATCGCACATGCTCAGCTGACCCCCGTGGGTCGCGCCCCATAGATCTCCCCCCGCGCGTCAATGAACCTGAGCCCCGTGCTCGGCTTTCCTTCCACCGCGAGCCGGCCGTCGTGAATCGCTTCGTGGTGCTGCGTGCAGAGCGAGGTGAGCTGGTCGTCGTCATGCTTCCCTCCCAGGGCTCGCGGCCGGAGATGGTGCACGTCGACAAAGCGGAAGTTTCGGCAGCCGGGGACGCTGCAGCGGTGGTGGTCGCGGAGCGCGATGCGCCTCCGCGTGGTCTTAGTCAGCGCTTGGAGCTCGAGGCCGCAGTACGCCGAGACCGCGCGCACGAGACCGCGGGCGCCCTGCGTGCGGAGGAGGACGGCGATGGCCTCGGGAACCGGGCCCACGTGGGCCGCTTCTAGGGTGGACTCTGCGACGCCCTCCGGGACCGGGACCGGGACCGGGGCCGCGTGCGCAGCGGACTCGGCGACGCCTTCGTCGACGCAGGTGAACCCGACGATCTCCGCGTCGCAGGCCGCGCGC
>Ga0154020_10001502_pt1 | contig 28669 bp, 39 predicted proteins | sample Klosneuvirus_201_FD_109709 | JGI IMG/M metagenome (GOLD analysis project Ga0154020, IMG submission 109709) | Active sludge microbial communities from wastewater, Klosterneuburg, Austria - Klosneuvirus_20160825_MG | ecosystem: Engineered > WWTP > Aerobic digester > Activated sludge | place...
CTTTTAGTATAAAATAAGAATCTTTATCTACGATTATACTTCCTTTTTGATTATCAAGGTTTCCCATGTTGAAATTTTTAAATTAAAAAATTAGTGTTCTGGTACACCTTTCCAAACCCCCCTTATAAAGTGATTTAGTTATTATTTACAAATCAATTTGTATAAAACTACTGCTAACAGGTTTACTTAACAACTCACTATCTTCCGGAATCTTGATATCTATCATATCTTCCCAAAACTTACGTAAGATAATATCACGGTCAAGAGCTAAAAGCCTTACATCTGTATTGTAAGTGTTCCCTATTAATTCATTGTACATTAATCCGCTATATACCCTAATATGAGTCTTTGCAGAATGGCTCATAGCAGAGTACTTTCCCTCAGCGAATTTACTTACATCTTTAGACCACCTGTACGGGATTTTATAGGATATCATTACACCTTTAGCATGTTTAGTAGCCTTTACAAAAAAGTAGTCACTTCCTAAGACAGGTTCATTTACAACACTAAGAACATGAATTAATTTCAAATCCAATCCAAGGTATGAGTTTATAAACCCTTTGAACTTAAACTTATTCAAAGTAAGTAATGGAAGTATGAACCATGTACATAGATTCTCCTTATTAATTGCTTCAATAAGTTCTTTACTCATGGTTAGTGTTAAATATACTCTCCTGCACTTTAAAGTACTGTACAGAGATAGTTTGAATTTGTGGGCTATATTTTAATAGCATTGGGTGACTCGTTCCCAATAACTGTAAAGTGTGCAAGGTTTCTGTAAAGATTATACTACCATAATGGCTCCCGAAGTAACCCATATAGATTAGCTTAACTTTATTAGGCCAGTATATGGATTCATGAGATTTCAATAACTTTTCCGCTTTAACCTCCCCAATACCGGGAATTCCAATTACATTATCTGTAGAATCCCCGATTAGCATCTGCACCCAAAAGTTCTCATGTGCTTTGTCCTTACTCACCGTAACCAATTCCCAAGAGGTACTCTTATAATCAAAGAAAGTACCTGGAGATTGTCTTAAATCTTTATCGGGGGAGGCCACTATACAGTTATCTATAAGCTCCGACAATGCATTTACAACATCATCAGCTTCTAATTCCGGGATAGTAATAAATCCAAAATTCTTGGTAAAATGTTCTTTTATGATAGGCTCCCAACGTATCACGTAATCCGCTTTTTCCTTACGATTCCCTTTATAAGGTGCATACTTATATACCGTATGGCGAAAGCAAATTTTATCACTAAACACTCCTATATACGCATGGGTACCACAAAAAGTAAGCATATCCTTTAACATTGAGTTGCAGGCCATAATAACAGACTCCTTGTCATCTGTATTTTCCCTATGCACCCAAGACAAGATATATACTATACTATCTGCATCAATCAATAGTATTGGTTGAGTTTCCATTAGCTTGTGTTTTAACCAGGTTAAGAAAGTCTTCCATGGATAGGATTGCATACTTCCCAACTGGTTGGAAAGTAGATTTTCCGGAAGAATCGGTGTAACTTTTAGTTTGTTTATGCAGTATCACATTAATGACCCCATATAACTTAGGCATCTTCCCAAGTATCTCATTGTACTTTAACGTACGAGAATAGTTTTTGCATTGTATGTTAAATGGTAACCTTCCATGAACGCTTTCGTCACTATTTACAATATCTATTCCCTGGGCATCCCTAAGACGATTTGCACTTCTTGAACTAACCGCATTTGTATAACCTGCCGTCTTTAGAGCATTAACTACCTCTCTTTCAAAAGTATGCCCTGCTCTCCTGTTACGTTTTCCGTTTGTCTTTGCCATAGGTATAAATATCGGAACGGTTTCCCGTTCCGATTTATTAAAATGTTACTATAATCCGGAGCTTAAAACATCTCCTGCAGATGTAGTAGGGCTTCCATCACTGGTTTTTGAATTAAGGATTCTCAATGCTTCAGCTTCTCCAAATTCTTTTACCAATTCATTTTGCTTCAATTTACTGGTTTCAGCCACTTCATGAATCAGCTTATCATATTCGGCATCAGTAATTTCAGCATACTTAGAAGAATGGTAAATATTTCGGTTAGGCCCGGCAAAGGAACTATGCACAAAATAACTAATCACACGCATGGCACCGTCATTACCATAACCTAATCCAACTATGGCTCCAATGTGACCTGGGTCAACAAAAACATTATGTGTAACAGTGCCATTATTCTGAAACCCGGCAATGTAGGAGAGGCCACCTACATGTAATCCTTTTCTTCCGGATACAGAATCATTACAATCTACTTTATCCCAGGAATCCAATTCATGTCTTAACCCTACACGAATAATATGGCCTAAATAATCGCCACTTTTAAAGGCATCCCCGGTTTGGCCCATAACAGCGGGTTCAAATACCCTGTCTTCAACAAATTCCGGTTCTTTATAAGTTTTCAACCCGGTAAATTCATCAACATCATAATCATACCGGTCAATTTGTTTAACGCCGGCTTCTTCATCTTTTACAAATTTCTTTGTAATTTCATTGGATACTTTATAGGTAACCAATAACCCTTCTGAAGTAATAGCCACTTGTGGAGTAGTGGCAAATTCCCTGGCCACTTTAGCATCCAGGCCTCTCTGTGCAATTAACTCCTGTACTTTCTTTTCATCGGTATATGAAGCCGAAATGTAGTCTGCAAATAATTGTGCTCTTTTTGCAGTAAAGGCAGGGCGGCCCTGGATTTCACGAATATACCTGGCCCAACACTTAATCAATGGAGTAATATCAATACCTTTTTCCAGGGATTTCAAAATCCGATCCACCAATACCTTTGGTAAAGCGTGCCGGCTTACTACATTAGCCCATCTTAAATAATACTTATTAGTAGATTTATTTACCACTAAATAAGGAGTAGCAGTTTCCACAATCTCCTTAAAACTTTCTTCGGAGAGTGGTTTAAATTCTTCTACAATGGTTTTCAGTTCATCCATTGTTTGTACCTGTTCTGACTTGTCACGAAGCTCAATCATCTTATTGAACTTCACTTCATCGTAAGCAACAGAAAACGGCGCACCGTTAACGGAACCGGTGATATAATCACCTGTACGATTTACTATAATCATCATTGTTCTATTTTTATGTTGTCTCGTTCCAATTAAACATTCCCTTATATTCAAGGTATTTTCTAATCTCCAGCTCTAATTCCGGAGTAATATTGGGCTTTTCTTTAGTTGGGGCACTATAAGTAGTAGGTTTAGTTAAAGTACCTGTAAGTTGGCCCACATAGTTCAATAAATCTCCACAAGATAAGCGGTACTCCTGTAACACCCTCAATTTACGAATTATTTCAGGGTCCACTGCAGTTCCATCGGTCAAAGTAGGATTATCGAATAATTCCCTTGCTAACTCTGAAACACTCTGAGCATCATTATTGCCACTCTGTACAAATTCCTGAAACTTTCTAACATTATCTAAGTGGGCTATCATATCTGAGTAAGTAGTCCCCCCTAACCCGGTAATCTTATCAGATACTGTAAATTTACGGTAATAACTGCATACGTAATCTGTAAGCTCTTTATATATTGTGCTTACTTCAGGATTAAAATACTCAAAGTTATAGAGGAAACTGAAATCTGGTAAAGCATCAAATACTATACGAGCTGTATTCCACCTTATTAATGAATCACTCATAATTATACTATTATCTTTTATCTGTAAGAAAAATTCAGTAATGTGTTTGAAATCTCTATACAGCTTGTTATTGGATTGAGATACTTTTACTACTCTTACGGAGCAGTCAAAGAAATTAAACATACTATAGGCTCTATACTGATTTACAGATTCAATTTCTTTTTTATCTAATTTATAGTACATAGAAAATTTCCAGTCCTCAATAGTAGCATAACTACGATTAAGCGTTCCAAGTTTAATTTCTATAGTTTTCTGCTTAGGTAAGGTTATCAATCCAACAAGATGCATAAGTTCGGCATGCTCTTCGTTTCCGTAGTAAATTTCATCCTCTTTCCATTTGTTAATATCTGCAATAGGGTATTCTAAGGTAGTAAACCCAAAGTATGCTGCAGAAGTTGTTACAAGCTCTTCATCTTTGTAAACTTGATTGTGAAATCCACCATCACTATATAGCGTACGTATGATAGTACTACCGGTTTGTTTTCTTCGTTCAGCAGCTGTAACGGCATTTTCCTTAGCCTGTTTAATGGCTTCCTCTTTAGCCATTACTTCAATTTCTTCAAGCTCATCAGTTCCTTTGAAACTATCTGGTACAGTAATATGTTCATACCATTTTACTTCGCTACTTTTCTTAACAAACTCCCAAATTGAAAACCTTGCAGTCTCTCCCTTCTTTGATAAAGCTTTAAGCCAATCTAATACATCCTCCTCTTTTTGTTGTTCAGCCGTTTCCTTTGTCATAGGCTCATAAAGCACTATGAATCCATTTGGGTGTATGGATAGTAGGTACTTATCTTTTAAGTTGTTAGCACGCTCTGCAGATTTAAATAAGTATATAGGTAGATTGTAGTAAGTGTATAGAGATTCCACAATAGTACGGCTTATAAACTTTTTAACTTCCCCTGTAACTTTATCTTCCTTTCTTGCCCAATTTATGTATTTCATCATCGTACCTTGTAATGGGTTTGATGATTTAAAAGTAATCTTTGGGTCGCCTACAAATGCGGGGTTAACCCGGGTAAGGTCAACGATGTTGGCTAATCGGCCAAGAATATCAGTACGGTTTGTGTAGTGGGCAGAGACTTCATAACTTTTCTTCATCCATTTAATGATATCCGGTTCCTTTAACTCTTCCTGAATCATTTTGGTAGCCACCATCACTACATCATCAAACCTCTTCTTTACTTTCTCTTTGGTTAACTCTGACCATAATACAGATTCTCTACTCGGGGATACATCAACATCTTCAGGGCTTACTTTAATCCCGATATTACCACGCTTATTTTCTAACTCCAGCTCATTCCAATCAATTAATCCATAGTTCACCCTATTTAATAATAAGTGAGGCGCACTATAATAGTTATTGTCGGAAAGTACTATGAAATCATCTTCGTATAAGATTTTTGCGTAGTGTGGGATTATCGTTGAAGTGTTACCTTCCACTACAGATAACTGTACTGAAGGGAAGTATAACATTTGTGACTTCACTGCATCAATATATTGCTCCTTATGATGCTTTTTTGCCTCAATAGTTACAGTAACCCCATTAAATTCAGTAGTATCCTCATAATACACTTTATATTCATGCTCTGTTCCCTCAGCAAAAAGTACAAATGAATTCTCTTTACCTGTTTCCAGGTTAAACTGTGGAATGATACTATATACATCCCTGGAATAAATATTAAACCGGAATAGTTTACCATTATACCTACTTTCCATAGTGTACATATCTACACCTACGGACAATGGAGATTTGGCGCCAATTCCCCATTTACCTAAGCTGAACTTATTTAGGCGCTTTGTAGAAAATCCAAGTTCAAAATAATGTTCTAATCTTGTTCCTCCCAAACCTACCCCATAATCTTTAATAACCACATAGTCCTTAGCCAACTCATTATTAATGTGGTAAGAAATCTCTACGGTATCAATATTAGAAAGCCATTTTAAATTGTAATATCCTGGAGTGAATTTAGAATCCTCATATAACTCACCTTCCCGTTCTACGAAATAATCTTCTTTCTTGGATTTACCTTGTATAATAAGCCAGGCCCTGTTTCTCTCCAATACCGAGTCAATCGCATTACTTAGCAACTCTCGTACGGTACTTTTGATAGGATAAGAATATTGGTAGCGCTGTAAAGTATCAAATACCATATTAAATCCGGAATCGCTTACCTTCTTCGTAAACCCTTTTTGTAACTGCTCAGTTACTGTGTTATAAATTGCCATCCTTCTTATTTAAAAAAGTTATACATTCTTTAATACCGGTGACAGACATAGTATATCTACGGTCATTAATCATTATGACTGCCATAGGCTCATCTTTAGAGGTATCTATACTTGTACTGTCTATTCTTCCTACCACTGGGCTATACCCAGGCAAGGTAAGCTGAACATACTTCCCCCAATAATTCTTATTGAACAAAGCTTCAGCTTCACGAAGCGATATTTTACTCATGGAAAATTTGATTTAACATTTGAACGGTTTCTGACGGCCCATGATTAATACAAAACCCATACACATCCTTATCACCAGGTAATAATAACGGGACATAAACTTTTTCAAACTCATACTCATCTCCTTTATGCTTCATATCATTATCAAATAACACCAGTATCCTTTGATACTTTCTCTTCATAGCTTCAATACATTCAACAGGAAGCATAATATTTTCTCCTCTTGGTGAAATTGCTTCATAGCCAAAAGAACGAAGCACCATAACGTCCTTCATTGATTTGGTAATAATTAATAGAGGTTGATTATACTCTAATTGCAGGTAACCAGGTACACAGGTATATGTCCAGTTAGTACGAAATTTCCAACGCTTGGGTTCATGCGGAAAGTATAATTGATACTTATCCCATATCCTATAAGCAAATGCTATTTTAGGTGCAAATCTTGGGTATTGCTGGTCATCATATAACCAATAAGCTCGCACAGAGGTAGTAAAGTACCTGTCTAATAAAGGAGGAGTTATATTCCCCGCTTTCCAGTACTTTAACTCCATGTGAGTCATTGCTCTTGAAACAATGCTAATATTTGAATACCCGACAAACTTACTTTCCTTAACATCTATTACAGGAATAGTTCGCTCTCCGGGTAGCATTCCCGTATCTAACATAACCTGTACAAACGCATCTCTCCTGGATACTAATTTATAAAGCCTTCTTACTAATTCAAAAATATCCCCACCAATTCCAAGCCCCATATCTCTCCAAAGAAATTCATTTGGATACACTCCACCACCAATGTTCTTGTAAACCCTGGTAGGTACAAATAACCCGAATGATGGATCCGCATCCATACCAGATTCAACTATAAATTTACGTACCGGGGACTCATAACGAGCCCCAATTATAGGTTCATAACCCAGGTAATAACAATAGAGCGTGTACTCATCTACACGCTCTAAAATGTCATTTGCTGAGTACAGCAATTCTTCCATGATGTAAGGGATTAGGAGCCAAACACATTTGCGGCAGTCACCGGTGCCTGGTCTATAGGTTTGTCAACGGCATCTTTCTTAACAGTTACAGTAGGGTCATTTAATTTTTTACCCTTTTCATCGGCTGTGAACTTAAGTTTAGAGGCCTCTTTTGGAATTTCCATACTTTCCCAAAATGGGTTTTCTTCGATATACCTTTTACGGAAAGTAGGCCAATGCTTATCAGTACTTTGACGGATCAACAATAACCTGAATGGTTTGGCCTCAGAAAGTAACGGAGTTATAATCTGTATGAAGGTTGTGGCCATGTTCTTCTGAATAGCCGCCAGGATATCCGGTTTAAGAATTTGCTGGTTGTAATTTGTAGCATCTATTGGCACCCCGGTAAATGGCATAATCCTACCTTTTACCTGTTCAGAGGTCATCCAGCCTTTCAGAAAGTGAACTAAAATGGATTTGATACTATTAACATCATTAGTAACCATATCCACTTTACGTTCTTCAGTAAAGTCGGCTTTGTCCGGAGCATTTGGCTGGAACAAATTCACCGTTAATCCCGATGAAGTTTCCACTACCTCTTCAGAGTTTAAAATGTCGAAAGGATTCGCTGGCTTATCTTTATTCCCAGCCTCTTCAAATACAAAAGAAAGTGTGTTCTTATCGTTTAACTCCACTTTCTTTAGTAGTACGTCTTCATTAATGCCTACTGTTATCATTATATTAGCTTAATTGGTTACTTAATAAGGTTTACTGTTCTGCGATACTAACCCCATTAACCTCATCTACCATAGCTTTAGGTGCAAAACCATAAATTTTCACATTTTCCCTCTTCACATAATCCAGTTTTCCTTTGTCTTCACCACGAGAAACCACTTTTGGCAGAAAAGTAATAGGTTTAGAATAATGCTCAGTAATATTCATTACTTCAAGGCCTGACCCAAGAGATTCAAATATAACCAAATCCACGAAATCTTTTCCTTCTTCTTTGGTTAATTCAATACCATAAATCTCCTTTAAGGCCGGTAAAAGTACGGCATTACCATAAGTATTAGCACCTTGTTCAGAAACAATTGTTTTAGGTTTGCCGGTTTCTTCATAATTCGTTGAAGAAAACAAGTCCACTTTAGGTTCTTTCTTAGGGGTCACGGCTACAAATAACATTTTACCTTCTACGGAAGCATTAAAGCTTTTCCATTGAGTGGAAAGTATTACATCCAACCCATTACCCTGACCATCAGGGAAATCATAATGACGCTTGTTATCCTTTAAGGTAATTACAGCGTCTTTGTATTCAAGGTCAAACTGCTCAATAGCGGCTTGTGATGGGAATACACTACCATCATACCATACACGAATGGCAATAAGTGAGGGATTAGGGGCCCATTGTTTAGAACGGCCGCCTGCCCTTTTAACATTCTCTACCGGAGCTTCTGTTACTGCCCCGGATTTCAGAAAATTAAGTAATGACATACTTACTTGTGTTTTATAGTGATGAATTAGTTACTCTTTTAGGTTCTTCTGAAATAAATATCGTATTCCAGTCAAAACTCATTCGTTTCCCAGCTAATCGGGCCACCCTGGCCCCCATAGTAGAATTTTCCATGGTTTGAAAGGATACCATAGGGCCCTCTTTACCAGGTTCCCGGTAGATATAGCCTATTACATCTGCTTTAGCGCAGATAATAGACCCCAATTTACCGGTAAGTGAGATATCTTGTTGTGAAACCTCAATACCTCCCTTATTTAGGAGTTTCTCTTTAATGTGAGATATTAATATCAGGTTCTCACAAATGGTAGATATACGCTCTATCTGAGCCACCATTTCCAATCTCAGATAGTAATACCCACCCCCATTAGGAAGTTCTAATACACTGTTACCGGTAAAACTCTTACCGATAACGCTTTGCCGATACTTTTGAGTAGCAACAACCTCACAGTGCTCCTCAAGCTTATCAATGGTATCAAGTGTAATGTACTTGTACGGGGGTTTAGGTTTCTTTCCGGTACTTTCAAATTCCTTAATTCCTTTCTGTAATATCTCATTATAAACAGAATCCAGGGAAGTGGAATCTAAAGTACCATCCTCCTTCAGCAGGGTTGGCCCTGATATGGAGTTAATTGTAATTTTTAAGGATTCAATCATCTCTGTACCACGCTCAAAGTCCAGGATAAGATTGCCATCCAATTGCGCTGCTAAGGTAGTCTTACCAATTTTGGGGGGCCCATACAATAAAAGAATTCGTGGGTTTACCCTTGTAGCTGCAGATTTCCCTGTGGGGAGAATTGATATTGACATAATTGCTCTATTTTATTCGCTTTATCAACCCACTCTTTCATTAGAAATGGATTATTTGGGGTTAATGGTAAATCATATACGTGTCCGGTAAGGCCATCCAGGAATAATGGAAATACCCTTCCATCGGGGCCATAACGGTTTTTCATCAAGCATTGCATAATCAGGTATCTTCCCAATCCATCATCACCGGTTACTTTATACCCCATAAATTCAGCATAGTCAAATGAAGCCGGTTTTACATATCCTATAACCACATCAGCATCTCTATAAGTCGCTTTACTATCCCCAAAATCTATACGTTGAGGGATTACTGCTTGTGGTGTTTTCTTCATAGTCCGGTGCCAACTCATTAAATCGGTGGAGAATTGTTGAATAAACACGATAGTACAATGGAACATATTCCGTAACACTACAGCATATCTCGACATCTTATCCATAATGTGTTTAGTATCCAACCCTTGTTCGCTACCGGTTAAAGCAAGGTGGTCTATGAATAACATTGTAATCATATCAGGGTCATTAGGAATAAATCCTTTTACAAATCCTTTACGATGCTTTTTTCTTTGCTCTTCAGTCAATTCCATACGAATAACTTTACCAGCCTTTTCATAATGGGCCTCAATTAAGTCTTCAAATATCTTAGTAGGATGTACAGTGTCTTCAATAAATACAACATCCTTAAGTAACAGGTTTACCTCATTATAGGCCTCCATAACCATTCGGGTATGTTCTTTAGTCATAAGTTTCCCCTCAATCCTACCTAAGATATAATCTGATGGGAGTTCTACCTTGTGTTTATCATATACATAGTAACTACACCAGCGAGCAATTGAGTCAGATTTCCCAATCTCGAAAGAGCAGTAGAAAGCCTTAAACGTCCTACCTTGTAATTTAGCTGATTTCCAGGCATGGAAAAGAAACATGAAATTAGTACATGTTGTTTTACCGGCACCAGAGTCTGCCCCTATAAGATAGTATCTTGCCTGGTGTGTGCCATAAATATACTTATTGATATTCTTAAGCCCATTAGACAAACCTATATTACGGCCTTCAAGACCACGGGATACAATACTACGAAAATCGTTAGCAGGGAGTTCTTTCCATTTTCCCCAACTATCCCATACAGACTGGTCTACTCCTTCCGGGGCTTTAACCAAGTTTCCATCCTGATTGGTTTCCATCACTTATTTCGTTTTTAATATGTTCTGTTAAAGTACCAGATGCTGCGGAAGATTTGAGAGCTTCATAATCTGTTTTCCAATCTCCATTAGAAATATAATTCCCTATTGTTTTCTTGTACTTTAAACTGCTCTTATAATATAGCATTGTACTCTTAACTAATAGCTCATACTGGATACCAGAAGAAAGCGCTGCCTTAAAGACTTTAACAGCAGCAAGAGAAAACTTATTAGAAGCATAAACCCCACCCTTTCCATCCTCCAATCTCATAGGTACTTTAGCTTCTATAATGAAGTCAGAAAATAAATCCTCCCACTCTTGTTGTGTAGTAGGAAGGTGCTTTGAAAGTACCGGAACATTGGGTTCTACATAGTACCCGAGTTTTTTACACTCTTGTTGGCCTTCACCGGTAAACCTGAATCCTTCGGGGGTCAATTCTATGACCCCTGAAGATTCAAGCCACTCAAGATGTAGTTTTAATTCGGTCGTGTTGAGGGATAACATTGTAAGATTTTATGCGTGATTGATCAAACGTTTTTAATGCTGTTCTTATCCATTTGTTTTCTACAGTACCTTTTGCTACTAAGATAATGATACGCCCTTTATGCCCCGGACGAAACCGAATAACCCTACCAATACGTTGTTTAATGATTAAGTCTTTAGAATTGAACTTAAGAATAAGAGCATTATTAAGGTTCTTGATATTCTTTCCCTCGTTAAGGGCATCAACTGCTCCAAGATAATCAATTTTTTCCTCTTTAAACGCTATTAATTGAGTATCGTCTGTAGTGGAATTATATACAAAATTTCCACAAAGTCTTTCACTTTGTTTTATAGACCCGCAGAAGATAATCGTACGATTTCCCGGAATAATCTGGTCCATTATTTCTTTAGCCAGAATTTCTTTACTCCTTAAGTTGCTTAGAAATTCTACACGCTGCTGTATGCTCATAAATTTGAAATTTTCATTCTTACTACGCATAGCTTTTGCAACCTGCTTAGTTAACCTTTTGTACTCTTGCTCCTCTGTAAATTTCGCTCTATTAGCCCCACGGTCAATATAGTGGTCTGTTTTATCCAGTTCAAAATACATCAGGTAAATATCAAAGTCACTCACAAGCTCCAATTCCACACATACCTCTATAGGTACTTTAAATACACTCGGGCATAATTCATCAAGCATAAGTCTTTTATCATTATCCAAACCATAAATAGGGTCAATTTGCGGAAGTGTAGCAGTAAGCCCGAGAACTGAATGGACTTTCCAATCCCCGGCAACGAGAAACTTAGCCGAAAGTGGAGTGAGGTGATGCACTTCGTCGCATATTAACAAATCTACATCAGATATCGGGCGCTCTTTATGTAAAGATGCATAACATATACGAGTAACCCCGGGGTGTGTTATCATATACTCATATCCAGCCTCTATCATTTCACTGGGCCAATCATCATCTCTAAGAGTTTCAGTTGGCACTACAATGTATATCGCAGCATTAGGATTGCTTTGTAAACACTCGTGAGCGGCCATTAGGCCTACCCTGGTCTTGCCGGAGCCTGTAGCCATTTCCATCGTACCGTTTTTAGTTTCAGCCCATATATCATATCCAATACCTTGCACGATAGTCTTCCGCTTATATGGGTCGTCGATAAGTTTTAACTCATCTATTTGATTCCTTGTTAATTCCTTACTCATATCTATTATCTTACAATGAATAATTTATCTGAAGCCCTTGTAGTAGCCACGTACTTTATACGATTACGCTCCTCTACATCCCAATTCACATCAATATCCCATTCCATAGAAATAGCATATTTATATGTTGAGCCCTGAGATTTGTGAGCGCTTAATGCATAATTGTGTTTCACCCAGGCAAATTTCTTTTCTAATCCAAAGAACTCTCTCCACATAACTTTACGATCGTATGGGTCTTTACACTTTTTAGCATAATTGGCTACGGTGTTTAGAAGTGTCTTAAAGTGAGGTTGACTGCTTTCGTGTATAATATCCAGGAGAAATACCTTATTATCCATAGTCTTTACAGAAGCTTTATACACTTGAAAGACTTGTGATAAATGTTGTTCTCCGGGAGTATTTGCATCGCTTAACTGTTCAAAGGAATTTCCACGGTCTATTAACTTGTACCTGATTTCCATTTCACTAACTGATACATCTAATACTTCCAACTCTTCATTATTGGGGAGTAGAATTTTATCTAATTTTAATACAGGTTTATCTGTAATCAGTTTATCCCCCTTCATTATATAAGGAAGAGTTTCATCATTGTAAATCAGGCTACGAATAAACTTGTTAAAGTACACAACAGTATCGTTTCTCCATGCTATTACTTTGGCATAGTCCGGGTCTGCTTTGAATTCGGGGGTATCGAATAATCTCTTTAGGATTATTTGCATTGCTTCCCTCGTCCTGGGCAGTAGTTCCACTCCGGTACTTTCAGTGCATTTAAAAAGCTCGTGTAGTATATTACCGGATTTGTATTGCCCTCGTATAGCTGTAGCATACTCTATAATAGGATTACCGACTGCCTGGCGAACAATCTCCGTTAATACCACATGGCCTATTTTTCTTGATTGTTGTTGCTCTTTAATAAATGGAATAGCCAATTTACTTGACTTCTTTGCCCCCTTTTCTTTTACAGGAGGTATTTGTATGCTATCTCCAATAAACAGTATTCTGAGTTTTGAAGAGCGTTGTAATTCGTCTGAAATTAATTCAAACAATATCTCACCCAACATAGAACTCTCGTCAACTATAAGCACATCTAACCCCTCCACTTTTCTCTCTTTACTATAGTCCGGCTCATAAGATACAATCATCTCATTAGGCCTTGATGGGTTATCTATGTATTTCTCTTTTAAACCAAGAAAACTGTGGATAGTACCGAATTCTAATACATCCTTAAGTTCAGAGGACTTCTTTAATTGTCGTACAGCTTTGTGCGTAGGCGCCGTCATGCCTATTTTCAAATTGCCGTAAACAGATTCTATAATCCTATTGGTGAGAAATGTTTTACCTGTACCCGCATACCCTTCAAGTAATTGCATACGGAATGTTTTATCCGAACCATCTATGAAGGGTTTAAGTATAGTAAAAGCACTTTCCTGACCTTGATTAAGTTGATAATTTGTTTCCATGATAATAAAGCAGGTTTATGGTAATACCTGCAACCACTCTGTAAAGCTTGCAACAGCTTTGCTATGTCTGACCCAACCGGGAGTTACCGGTTCAAGGGCTCCTATGTACCTAATTACGGGGTAACGAATACCCCTTTCGTAACTACTTTAAATGTCCCACGACCTTTTATAGAAAAAGTCATTTTACGGGAGGAAAGTACAGAAGTAATGATTGAGATTTCTGAATCATTAATTTCTCCATCGGGGTTCCATGCAACCCCGTCTCTGGTTACATTAATTGGATACAGCCCATTCCAGAAATAGTGTTGATCCACGCTAATATGTCGGAACAGCATCCATTGTTGTAATTTTCCCATTTTATTTAGTGTTCTCTCTTATTTTATCTTCCTTTTCCATACGGTAATCAATAATAGCTTTCTGTATACTTTTAAGTTTAAGCTCAGGGCACACATCATCAGAATACATTAATTCCCCATCGGAAATAAGGTATTCTGATAAAGTATTATTGATGTAGTGAAATAAAACGAAATAAGGAGGATGGTTATAAAATACGATATACCCTTCAAGAAGAAGATAATCATTTACGTTATACATAACGAACTATTTTACAGATATAGATTGCAGCGGTTCATCCGGGTCAAGTAGAATAGCAATCTTATGCTTATGTTTCAAATACTCCACGTTAGAGGGTTTTCGCTTAATGTCTTCTATAAGCGCCTTTTCTACAAACCTAAACAAAGCCCTTACTTTACCTATGTGTAATGTACGCCGGTTCTCCTTAGCATAGAGAACTAAATCAATAGTACTGACAATAATATCAAGCATATCATCATAGTGGCTTTGATCCTCTTCATTACCTATACGGGCAATAATATCCACTACGGTCGCAATATCCTGCAACTTGTCATCTTTAGGACTTTTATCGAAATATGAATTAGTCTTATTCGTAGTACGAATAACTTCTCGGTTAAATCGTTCTACGCTGGCTACTGCCTGATCCATAATTCGCTCATTAAATTCTTCCGGAATAATATCCGCTAAACTAATCATGTAGTTAAAAATCTTTCCAATAAGCTGCGCCCGGTGTAGATTTATCAGCTCTTGGGTTTCTGCATTTAGGCTTGGAGCCTTGTTTGTCTTGTCCATAAACTTGTTTTGAGGTTAATTAATTATTTTGAATTGGGTTCAAATTCTTTAGTATCCGACTTAGTTGATGGGGCCACTATGATAAGCCCATGTGTAATAGCTTTTTCTCCTATTCTCATATTATCGGTGATGAGTGATACTGTAGCGCCATTAAGGCGTTTCAAAACAGCATTATCAATTTCATCAGTACCGGTGAGAATTAGTTTAATGTCTCCGTTTTTAAGAATTGTTCCTGTTATCATCGAATTTAAATTTAAGGTATTCTAATAAATATTTAGCATAAGACGTAAGTAGTTCATGTCCATAAAACTTAAATTGAGGCTTGTTGTTCTTAATAGCATTTTCATAAAGCCTCTTTAAATTCAAATACCTTTTTCGGGTAAACTCCATTGTTGTACTTTAAGTTGTTTGATAATAAATTTAAGCAATTCGACGATAATTACGCCGCTTTTGTCGTTGATTAAAGGTATATCGCTTACCATGTGGACTGAATACAGGAACATTAATGAGGAAGGTTGGATATAACCTCGATGGAAATGTACGGTAATAAGGCTCTGCATACTTCTTACAAGGTACGTTAGGAGTAGATAAAGGTTTTATAACTATACCCGGGCGGAACCATTTGCTGTTATTTGACTTAGCGGCCAGGTTATTGCTATTCTGTTTACTCCTGGCAGTACAATTTCTATGTTTCATTTTAAGAGTTTTACATTTACCAACCAATCTTTTTACTTATCTCAGGTGTAAACCCGCCAAAATAATAAAACAACCTACGCTTAAAAGCTTCTCCTGTAGGCAAATCGTTACGAAAATAAATCTCATTACCTCCGAAGCGCCATAACCTGCACATTGTTTCATGGTCCATGGTTTCTATGTCTTCGAGAGCTTCATTAATTTGCTCTATAGTATATTCATTCATGATGTAGGTTTTAATACCGGTATGTTTTAAACATTTCATCATCACACCCGGAAATTTCACGAATAATTTGTTCCTGAGTAATCTTAGTACCTACTTCCAACACTGCTGTGACCATTGTATCATAATCTGAATCCCACTTTGATTTGATATAATCCACAGGCAAAGCATATATTGTCCAATCAGCAATATACCCACGCTTCACTACGAACATAGTTTCTTTAGGTATAAGTTGGCCGTTAGAATCTTGGTCTTCAGATAATGCAGTATGGAATTGTACTACAACACGGAGTACACTATACTCCATGTATGTTTCAAGTTCTTTCTGTGTCATAACTTAATATTTGGTGATTTTATAAAAGACTCATTTAAAATACGAAGGGGGAATATTCCACACTATTATATTCCCCAGCCCATGACCTGCTAACCGGTGGCTGTTGCTTTAAGTCAAGGTGCACGTAAACTGGTACAGGGGCTACTTCTTCGTAATGACGCCGCCTCATTCATGTCAAGGATTCTTAGAGCCGGCCGGCTCTCGTGCTTGCGGTAATGGCCAAACTCCCTTTGCTCCTGGAAGTTCATCACTGAACAACCAGGAATTGCGACTTCACATTGTCAGAAAGTGGATTATAAGTTCACTCAGATAAAGCGGTTATACCTATCTCCCGCTGTACATCGTCGCCCACCAGGTTTAATTATACACCATTTTCGTTAAATAAGGTAACCCTGCTAAGAATAGCAGGGTGTTCCGACAGCGCAGGTGGACAAGACCTGCAGTACCCAGATACGACTAAATGGGTCATTGCTTCCCTGCCTGGACTCGAACCAGAAAAAGCCCTATCACCGTAACATCACTTACATCTCAAGCCATTAAAAGCCTGAAAAAGGCGCTATTGAATTACATACGGCTACCACACCAGGGAATCCTTTACTTAGGAGTTAATTGTTTCAATAAATTCTTTAACCCTCTACCGTCTTTTATAGATTTACCGGTATGCCACCCACTATAAGGAAAGAAGATTATTCTTTCGGCTTTATGCAGGAACATAATTTTAGTAGTGTCAACAATTAATGAATACCCAAGTTTGGTTAAGGCTATTTGAGCCGCTTCCATTCTTTTGGGCTCAAGCTTAATTTGCCTCTCTTTATTTAGTCTGCTCATAGATTAATAGTAAAATTTAAGAAGTCATTTTAATATATACTGCATCAAAATGTTCTTTCCTGGTGGAATAGGTGGATAAAAGTTTTTTAGGACTGCTTTTTGGGAGAGGAGTATTATACTTTATTCCATTCTCTGAAGACTTAATGGAATGTATTATTGTAGCATGATTCCGATTACAAATTTTCCCAAGTCTAAATAAACTAAGGTTTTTATAATACATTGCTTCCCAAATAATGTGAATACATAAATGTCTAAGATAAACCAGGTACCCTGTACGACGCTTTCCTAATAAATCTTCGTAACAAACTTCATGGGTTAGACAAAACCACTCAATATACCTTATTACTTGTTTAGTAATATCTACCTGGGGCTCTCTCTTTAACCCGGGGATAGCATAAGGATTAATCTTTAATATCATTTTGTCCAGTTTTTAGTGATATTGGTTTCTGCTTTCAGTAAACCGGAAGGGATTACTGTTTTTGCAGCAATTTCCATCAATTCGGTTAGTTTAACTTTCCAAGTTTCTGCAATATCTTCAACTGCAATAGTAGTTACCTGGTCATGTACCTGTGCTACCAATCTAATCTTGTTTCTCAGTTTGTTATCCCGGATATAAGTTCGGATAAGTACAAGCGCTAATTTAGTCATATCAGCAGAACCCCCTTGTACCGGGTGGTTTTTAGAAGCCCTTTCTATTTCTCCTAATGAACCATTATACCTTACACCCATAATATGAGCATCAATATAATTTCGTAAAGACTTCCAGTAGGGAAATATTCTACGTCTAAAGAAGGGTGCCGGCGTAATGATGTATCCATTCTCTACCCCAAACTTACCCATAAAATCCAATGTGCGTTTAATACCGGGGAAAGCTGTAAAGAATTTATTGATTAAAGCATTAGCCTCTTTGTAAGTTATCTTTAAAGTACCGGATAGCTTGATTTCACTCATGCCATAGGCTAATCCAAAGTCAATGGTCTTTACCCCTGTTCTAAGTACTTTATGACGTTTGCAAGAACACTTGTGCTTGGAAAGTGCCGGGTAATAATTGCCTTGTGCATCTGTATAAGCATAATAATACTCACAGGTAGCTTCTGCAGCATCTTTCCAGGCTTTCTCATACACCAACTCACTACATACACTATGCAAATCTTTACCGGTATTTAATGCGTCAATCCATACGGGATCTTTACTAAGGTGTGCTATAAGGCATAATTCCTGGCTACTAAAATCACTATCTACAAACACTTCACCAGGCTCACATACAAAAGCATTCCTGTAGCGTGTGCCAACAGTTTCTTTAGCAGGGATGTTTTGCATATTCGGGTTAGACGAGCTTACTCTTCCGGTGCTCACTACCTGGTTGAATGTAGTTCTTACTTTACCATCCTCATCCACATATTTTTGTATAAACGTTTCCCCATAGGTAGTCACCAACTTTAAAGCATCTTTATAATCAGTAAGGTCTGTAAGTATTGGGTGTGTGTACTTAGCAACAGTATCAGCGCTTAGGTCAGAAATCTTGGGAATAATAGTGGACTGAAGCAGTGAAAGTACCTGGAGATTGGAGTTCCAGTTAATAGTGGAGGTGCCTGCGGGAATGATATATGCTTTAGAAATAAGATAATCTCTATGTGTAGTGATTGTAGCTTGCTGCAAAGCAGCGTAATCCTTATTCTGTACTCCTACCAATATTGCTAACTGTTCCTCCGTAAGTTGCCCATTATCCCGAATGAATTTCTTCACTATAGGTAATGAGGATCCCGGGATATCAGGAAATACTAATTTCAGTAATTCTGTACGTATAGCAGGAGATTTAAAGTTCAGCTCAATTCGGTCTACGTTTGAAATAAACCCTGCTTTATATGCATAATCATAAATTTCAGGGGTAGATAACCATGCATCTAACCTTTTCTTGGCTTCGGTAACTACAGGCTCTGCAAGAGTAATATTTGCTCGCCACTTATCTATATCCAATCTCATACCTTCATAGGTAATATCTCCGAAAGCCGGCATAGATTCATTTTCTAAACCTATCACATTTAACAGGTTTAGTACGGTAGCCTTTTCCATTTGCTGTAATCGAATACGCTGTAAGTACTTTACATCCGTAATACCGTAATCAATCTTCTCTTCTGTAATTATATTATCGCCAAAAGAGGATTGTAGCGTTTTATCCATACCTACTCTAAGATACTTCCAGGATAGGTCTGCTAAAGAATAGTTTTCATTTTCCTGGCCACCCATAATTACTTTCTCTGCTAACATTGTATCATAGAAATTCTCACAAATAATTCCATGAAACCGGCATACTACATACTCAAATACAGCATTATGGGCCAACTTCTGTATCCGTGTACTTTCAAGTACTTTACGTACTTCAGCCCTCTGGGCATCATCAAGTTCAGACCACTGTAGAAACCACTGTATATCTTTTGAACAGGAGCCAAATTGCATAGAGATAAGCTTATACCCATACCAGCGCTCACTAATATTGGTTTCAATATCAAATTGCACCATTTTCTGTTCTTGTACCCACTGTATAAATTCAGTGAAAGTACCAGGAATATGACAGCATAACCCTTTTACTTTAGCGATGTAGTAAACCATGATGGTTAGTGTTTAAGCCCACTTAATAGGGGGTTCGTTACTATAATTATCTTTAAGAAACTTATCAACATCAGTAAATCCGCTATAGAATAATCTACCGTACCTGGTAGAAGCCGGGTGATGTGAATGAATACGAAATACAGAATTTGAGCATTTACACTCATTAGAAAATTCCCATGCAGCACTTCCCCAACACAAATGAGCTACAGGATTAGGTATAGCTTCTACGGCCGCTTTAGTGAAGAATTGCCAACCGATATTGTTATGGGCATTAACTTGTCCTATAAGAGTAGTTAGTACAGGATTAAGAAGTAATACTCCTTGTTTTGCCCAATCCGATAAATCAGAATTAGTTCTCTCTATTCCATACAAACTTTTCAACTTTAGGAAAACCTGTTTTAGTGAATAAGGAATAGAGCCATTAGAAGTACTAAAAGCTAATCCATTAGCTACCTCTTTTGCCGGGTATGGGTCTTGACCTATAAGCACAACTCTTACCTTATCAATAGGCGTAGCCTTAAATGCAGCAAATATTTTATCTCGTGAAGGAGTTATAGTATCAATATTAGCCCCAATATGGCGGCCTATATTTCTCATCTGCTCAGTGTTGAATAGATGAGAAAGAGCAGGGTACCATGTACCTAACTCTTCTTCAATAAATTGTCTCATCAGGATGTTCTTATGTGATAGATTTTACGTTCACTACGGGATTTTACTTTTAGGATTCCCTCTTTACCTTTAACAGTAACCGGTATGGTTATCTGTTCAGGGATTCGTTGTACATTCCTGGCTCTTGATTCTCTACGATTATTACCCATTCTGGGTCTGCGACTAAGGCCTATCATAGAGTACTGGCGCTGCTTTAACCTTTCTTTCTCAGCCCTCGCCTTTTCTATAGAGTAAGCTATTTCGGCGCCTCTCATATCACGGGCGTATGGACTTGATAATGGGTTTCCCATTCCACGATTCTTAGTAATTTTCCCGTCAGGGCTAACAGTGTACTTGGATACAAACGGTATATCATCGTTCTTAGGTACCTTGTTCTTGTTCTTATGTGTATTCATAAATTGTATTTTACAATAGTTTAAAATCAGGTCCTTAACTACCCTATTACAGGAATTACGCAAGGACCAGTTGTTTTAGAAAGAATCTCGTAAACTCAATGTGTATTCAAACTCTTTTAAAGATGCTTTATAGCATCCAAGTGGGATTGCCGGAAGATTATGGTTCATTATAGCTTTAGCAGGAACCTTAAAAGTATAAATTCCTAACCGATGTACTTTTTCAGGATGGGTAACTACCTCATGTATAGCGTCATAGCTAACTATAGCATACCCTTGTAATACTCCAGCCGGCGTAGCCTTCCATCTAATCTTGTTGTCATTACCAATTACCTCTATTATTCTGGCATGCGGGTCAAATTTAACCTGGGTTGCTGCATAGGATAACAAATCTTTATCCGTAGCTTCAAATATAGGATAAAACCGATTTAGTTTTGAAGTAGGCATTTGCACTATATTCTTTCCTATACACATAAACCCACGGTCCCTTTCTATAGCGTCTAAAAGTGCTTTTGATGGACTTGTGTATCCATTTAATTTACTTATAGTACCCGTTAAGTCGGTATGCTTATTCTTTGCAATAACAACAAATACAGGGGCTTTCATAATAGTAGCATTAAACATCCGGGGCCCAGATAGCATATAATGTTGTATCTGCAGAAAATGGGAATACCTCCATATTATCATAAGAAGTACCACTATTATCTGGCTGAGTATTCCAGTGATCAAAGTGATATCTTGAATAAGTGAAGGTATTTGAGAACAGTGGGGCAGCGTACCATTCCATTTGATAATAATCCGGTTCTGCGCCACCATTAGCATCGAAAGTAACCGTAATTGGAGCATCCGGAGCAGGTGTAGTTCGCATATCAATGAACACAATCATACTTTTTGGAAATGTAGCTACCGGGGGAATATGGTTTATACCATTTTCAATTAATTGTACAACTATCCAGTTATTTTGAGACCACTCATTAGGCTTAAACCCGAATATCCTGTGAGTAGCTATACTATACACATAAGGATAACCAATATCAATACCATCTTGTGACTTTAATTGAAATTGATAATCTGTATCTGTAAGTGTAGCGAGAATATACATTATACGATTTTCTGTAGTTTGATTATTTTACTATTGCGAAAGTACTGAATTTCCGTAATCATAGGTAAAAGTATGTATAGTTCCGTATCCATGGGATCTCCTTCAGGATCGAATGGATTATCCGTGTTATGTACCTCTAACCTTATAATATTACCATCCAACGATACGATTACTTTGGAATCTACCTGTATTCTTGCTCCACTCTTTAAAGCAATTATAGCACAATCAAAGTCTTTATTTAATAATCTTTTAATAGTTTTTCTATTCGAATAAAATTTTTTGTTCTTACAGTTACTGGCTTTGATAAAGGTTTAAACCCACTACCACAACACATAAATACTTTCAGAGTATAAGGGGTGATATTATATACAATACCGACATACAAATAAGTGTAAGCATTCCAGATGATTGTATCGCCTATACTTATTTGTTGACCATAGTAATCCGTCATTCATAATCCCTAAACGCAATACCTATAGGAAATCTCGGCATACCATCATCTGTATAACCAAAATGCTTCACTATAAGCTTACCTGAAGGCTTTTCTGTAACTAATTTCTGCTTCTGTAATTTAGTACCGGTCATTTTAGCTTTGAACACTCTACCATCAGGTAAAGTACACACAGCAATCAGGTCTTCATCCCTTTGGCCCCATTCAAATTTACGGAATATAAATTCGGTACTGTCAAACTCCTTCACTTTTAATAGGTTGGAGCTTCTTTGACCCTGTTCATAGTGTCCGACCAGAGGCCTGAGAATGGCACCTTCAAATCCCTGCTGTACGAAATCATCATGTAGCTTTTTAACCTCATCCCTGGAATTAACTATACTTGTACTCACTAATTGTACAAGCTCTAAATCTATGTACCTAACCATGCCTTCAAGAAATAGGAGTCGTTCACTCTGAACATCCATACTCACTGCATCATATACCCGGTACTTTAACTTCATTGAGGATTCTTTTAAAGCTTTAACAGCAGAGGTGATTTCCTGAAATGTCAGTTCATCGGAATATATCTCACCATCCAGTACTATAGGGCCCACTTTGGGGTTTAATGCGGGTAGCTTTGAGGCTATATGTTCGAGAGTAGTATATAATTTACCGCTCCTGGAGAGGAATTGAACACTATCCCCATTCCATATCATCAAACACCGCACTCCATCTAACTTTGGCTGTATATAACAGGGGAAACTAAGTTTCTTATAATTTACTTCTTTAGCTAACATGGGTTTTATATTTCCTGATGCGTCTGTATTGAACTCAGTGAGGCGTACATTCAGCATCTCAGGTAAGGATAAATCCTGTCCGACATACCCATCATGTTGTGAAATGCCTAAATCTGATAAGGATTTATATCCTTCATCTTTCTTCTTTTTCCAATCACTCTGTGCCTGGAACTCAGCCTGCTCAACAGGTGTCCGAGACTGTTTGCCGGCTGTGACAAGTTCCCGGTGTATTAAAGGGTTAGTCGTCCCCAATTTACCGGAAGTTTTAATAATTTCTGTAGCAGAGGTTTCTATACTCCAAAATTGTATAGCGCCTGTTTTAGTACGTTTGTATAGTGTATCTAATTTCATCTCAAGTTTATTAATAGATTTAAAAAATAACAATCTCCCCGCAGATTTTCACTGCACCGTCTTTATGGCCTGGATACAGATACTTAGATATCATTTCTCTATACCCTTTATTATCACATATCGTATTAGGAATTGTGTTTTATCGGTTCCATTTGGCCCTCTGAGTACACACTCTTTGGACTATTACTCTAACGAGTATGGGGAGATTGTCACTATCTTTTTTTGTACATAAGTACACACTGTGCAGAGTTATACTGTCTTGAAATCTTACCTGTTCTCAACAATGTATGCAATTGAGCTGATGTCGCTTTTACCTGGTTAGGAGAAAAGGTTTTAGGCAAGGAATCCAGTATCTCTTTTAAAGAATTGGTTAGGATATCCGGATTATGCCTGGTGATATTATGTTCAAGAACAATACCTGTCTCAAGGAACAGCTCATCTATCGGTACTTTAAAGTACAAGGCAATGGACTGTAGGTGTGGGAGTTTTACTGCTGTTTCTCCACATTCGATATGGCTTATGGTGCCCAGGCTTACGTCTAAGTGCCCGGCTAATTGAGAAGCAAGTACGCCATGTTTATATCGCAGGCATTTAATATTCCTGCCAATAATTTTATTTAACTTCTTGTCCTGTATTCCGTACTTTTTCTTCATATTGAGCATTTAAGAGTTTAGTAATGTGTCTTGCAGCTACGCTCATACCAAACGGCGTAGGCTCTATATGAACTTGCCCGAGATTGTTCATGTAAAGGTAATAAGAGAATTGAAATAGGCATCCTGCAAGGCTATGGTCATTAGATAGGTATATGCCGTGGTTCCCTAACCACTCAACGGCGTTCTTCCACGCCAGGTCTGAAACATTGTTGACCAAATCATGCCTGGTTTTAAACTGTGTCATATAATTACAACTGAATTTATAATGTGATAAAAATGGGGAGAGGTTTCCCTCTCCCCGGCTCAAACATGAACCTATCTTCCCCAAAACAAGAAATCAATAGCAAGGCCCATCAGGAAAGTACTGATAGAAAGCGGTGGCTCTTTGTGCATGATATAATCATGAGCAAGACTTGCAAAAATACTGGTTCATTAGTTTAAACAGGTTGTTTTGAATTGTATAACCTCGGCGCTTAAGTCCTCTAAAACTTCCCTGCACTGTTTTAAAGTGCCGGAAAATAGTTCTTTGTAAGTGCCTATGGCCAACATTTCAGCATAGGTGTGACTGTTGGTACTTACAATAGTAGCGGTACCGTGTTTTGAAATCATGATCTTGTGCATAACATTTATATTTTGGGTGATTAAATACATGATTGTTATAAGCCTAATAGTGCTTTGTCGGCAGTAAAGTCCGTACCTGTGAGTACTTTAATAGACCTGATGTGTTCTGGAAGTACTTTCACGTTGTCTGCAAGGATTTCTGCAGTCCCATAAAGTACACGAAGCATATCGCCTTTACGGAGGTAGAATGGGTTTACTATGTAGATATTGGTAGTTTCTGTGGGAATGAGTAATCCTTTTCTTATTAAGCTGGCTAATATCTGCCTATTCTTAGACCGGCTTTTAAGTTCGTCAGATACTTCCCATAAGGCATTACCATATTTTAGGTCATTGCCTATTCTACCAATCATAAACCATTCATGAGGATTGTTACAGAGTTCCCACAATTCAGAAGCAGATACAAACAGTTCTTGGAGTACTTTATCTGAGGTGGCCCCTGTCGGGATTATATTTAGCTTACCTCCACTAATAATCTGAGTCATACCTGGAACTTTTTGAGACTTTAGTTTGAATAGTAAGTCCAATATATGGACATACGTTGGGGAGTATTGTAGTTTTTTCATAGTGTAAATGTAAGAATTGTCTAAGTATGGTCAAAGAAAATAGGCATTTTTTGTCTGTATATCAGACAAAAGTGGGTAGTTTGTCGATATATGAGACAACTTTTCCTCTGAAACTCACGCCCAGCAAGGGTTTCATTTTTGCTCTCTATAGATAGAGGAAGATTAAGGGTTCGTTTTGTGTTTCAGGTAGGTAATTATCCCGGTGCATAAGCAAGATAGGATTAGGAAAATTCCGATTAGTTGCTGTATTGTAAGCATAGTAATAAGATTTGAATTGTGAAAGAGATTAAAGTACTATGGTCAATTTGCTAAATTGGGTTAGGATTATGGGCCGTAATTGGGTAAAAGGGATTAAGAAGGTGTATGTATTGGTGTGAGGATTAAGGAGTTATAGTTGGTGAGGTGTGCTACAGTGTTGTGAGAGTAGAAATGAGGTGTAGAATTGGATGGAGAGGAGAGGAAAGGAGATGGGAGCGGTTCTGGCGCAAAGCGCAGGCCTGAAAGGCCACTTATCTACCTGATTCGCAGATTACTACACATAACGAGCTTCTTAATATCTTTTAGCTACTCAGAATCTTGGCTACTTGGCTACTCGCAGCCTGGCGGTTTGAGTTTAATGAGGTCTATTCGGTGTTCTCCACGTCAATCATGCGAGACGAAGGCGAGCAAGACGGGCAAAACGAGCGAAGCGAGAGGCCCGTCACATAAACGAAACGAGCGAAGCGAGTCCTTTAAAAATAAACAATACCCACAACATTTCTGTTGTGAGTATTGAGTTGCGGTTTTATTCCTCACTTCCGATGAAGTCCGAAACGCTGAAATCGGCGGATTCCAATGTTTTCGCCTCAAGGATTGTAATGGTGCTTGGGTCAATAGTGATTAACGAACCGTTTTCATTATCAATCCGAACAACCTTTGCGGAAATGCGAGAACCATCACGCAGTTCTTTTGCCAATTTCGCACCCTTGCCGTTCAGAATAACACTGAATGACATTTGCACGGCGTTCGTAAACGCAGCAAAATAGTTGTGGGCTTTAAGCTTGTCGCCGGCAACTTCAGCCGCAGCGCCTTCTTTAGCCCACGCTTTGTTTCTCGAATTGCTCAATGCCAATGAGGACATTGCCTGAAGATTATAAATCTTCTTTTCAAGAAGAACGCCTTCTTCGCCGGGAATTTGACTCATAACATTGTTTCCGTCGGCGTCTAAAACGGGAACAATGTTTCCGTTTCCGGAAATGGTGAATTTAACGTGTTCGCCAATAGCATCATTGGGAACACGAATGTACTTCTTCAGGAAGTTTTCAACTGACTTGGAGTCAATTGGTCTTTCCGGAAGAGTTGTGAGCATCCTTTTTGGCAATGCCTCTCCATTTTGTAACTGTGACATAAAGTGAGATTTGTGAGCGTGTAGCTCGGTTTGTATTGCGGAGAAATCTTCATGCCCGTTAAACGTGTACCGGGCATTGCATCCGCAAAACTTAGGTAGGGACTTCCCCACTAAGTGGTCCCATCCTCCCGCACTCTCCACACCTACACAAAATCCATATACACTTAACCGTACGGGTATCTTCCCACAGTTCACTATTGTACTTTAACAGGTTTGATTTTATATACTACTATATAAAATTTTGAAAATCCTTCCTATCGCACTAAGTTTGTAGTGAATTATGGATGTTAAAGTACAAGAGGATATAGACTATGATGATAGGAGTCATAGATATTCGTATAAGAATACGGAATACATTTCTGTTACTCAGCTTTTGTCTAAGTTTAAACCTAAGTTTGATACAGATAAGGTTTCAGAGAGTATGGTGGAGAAGTATGGGAAGGATAAAAGGTATTGGGTAGAGAAGTGGGATGAAATACTAAGGGTATCTTTGGTACGTGGGAACCAGATACATAACAGAATGGATATGAGTGCTCAGAAAATGGCGCCAATGCATTATAGGAACTTATCACTTATTTCACAAGATAAAGTACCCGATGGTATCTACCCTGAGAAGATGGTGTACTCTCATCAACACAGGATTGCAGGCCGGATGGACTTAGCCATAATCCGTTCTTGTGCCAGTACTTTAAAGACATTTGCAGACATACAGGACTATAAGACAAATAGGATATTATATACTTCTGCATTCAGGGATAAACATGGGAATCCTAAGATGCTATTGTATCCTCTTAATCATATTGAAGATTGCCACATGAATATATATGCATTGCAGTTATCATTGTATCAATACTTGTTGGAGCTTTGTGGATATGAACCAGGGGTTAGGGAGATTATACATATTAAGCATGAGATTGAAGGATTAGGTGCCCCTCCACCGGCTATTCATAGTGTTCCATACCTGAGGAATGAGGTTATTGCAATGTTAAAGTACTGGGAAAATGAACTTCGATTTAATACTAAATTATCACATCTATGCAACCAAAAGGAACAAAGTTATATGTAAAGGATATACCGGTATCCAATGATAAGATTATAAAAGAAACTGCTGCAATGACTAATACCTCTGTTGCAGATGTAAAGGATATTCTTGTGTTTGTAGGAAACTATACAGCTAAGGTAATTCGTAAGGGTACGTTCAGTTCAGTAATGCTTCCATATTTTGGAAAATTCTCTCCGATGCCAAAGTCTATTGAAGCAGTAAAGAAGAAGAAGTCCGGAAGCCTGAGTAAAATTAAGCAGAAGTTGATAGAGATAGAACAGAACAAGATAAACCAGGAGATGTAGTACAAGATAAAATATAAAAGATGAGATTATTTGAGATAGACCCTAATGATAGTACAGTAGCATTAAATAAGGAATGGATTATGCTTATTCCGGAGTTCAATGCATTGCTGAAAAGAGATAAAGGCTCTAAAGGAGATTATCGTGGAGACAATAAACTAAAAGCAAAAAGGGAATTTACTTTTATATATTTCTATGCCGATTTTGCGTCTCCGCTCAGGGATTGGAAAGAAGAGGAGAAGAAAACAGAAGCATTACGGTATGCAGGGTTAACAGGAGAGGACCTTGACCAAAAAGTACTGGAGGCGTTAGAGGTCTACATGAAGTTAATGCTTAAAGTATCCAGGGCACTTAGGACATACAGGTCTATGTTGAAATCATTAGATGAAATGGATGATTATCTTGAGAACTTAGATATGAGTGCTAAGGATAAGAAAGGAGAATTGGTAAATAATCCATTAACTGTAGCTTCGTTTGTAGATAAGATGGATAAGGTTTATACCTCTGTAAAGAATTTTGAGAAAAGGGTAGAAGAGGAGTTGAAGTTGGGAAGTACCGGTATTAGGGGTACGGCAGAACTTGGAGAAATGGAATTAACCGGTAAAAGAGTATGGTCAGAGCAGGATATTTCATCAGGGTCGAAGACTACTAAAGTATCAGCTACATTTCAATCCATGATGGAGAATGTTCAAGAATTAAATTTAATAAAGGATGATGATACAGAGGAGGAAAATGATATACAGGATGACATGGAGTTTGGTAAAGAATAATAA